>Ga0209185_1000086_pt1 | contig 143881 bp, 141 predicted proteins | sample SidtaG_2_FD_187425 | JGI IMG/M metagenome (GOLD analysis project Ga0209185, IMG submission 187425) | Marine algal microbial communities from Sidmouth, United Kingdom - Sidmouth_Asex2 metaG (SPAdes) (version 2) | ecosystem: Host-associated > Algae > Red algae > Unclassified | place: Sidmouth... | reverse complement strand
ATGACGATTTAAGGCGAGTGGAGCGAAAGTTAAACAACAGACCGCGCAAGTGTCTTGAAATGAGGACTCCAAATCAGGTAGCCTTCGGTATTACACCCTCTGTTGCACTTGGGATTTGAAACCGCCTTTCCATTTACGAATACCCACTCATACTTCTTCTGTCGCTCAGCCTTCGCTTTGCTGCGAGCAGTAATCATCTTACTCTTGATTTTGTCGCAGCCATGCTATGCGCATTGAACATATTCCCATAGCGATCACTTGCATGCACGCGCACGCTTCGGATTCCATCGGTAACGTAAAACGAGGTTCATGTCTCTATTATGTCTACATTGCCAATGGTTTTATCGAATAAAGTTTTGCATTTTTTGATGCGGCTCTTAAATCACCAGCCTTGAGCTGCTTTCGCAACTGATCGATACGATCAAGTTCAGATGGATTGGCATGCGGACCCCAGGCATCTGGTTCGTCTGTCATTTCAATCTCGATTTCGGCCATCACATCGCCAACATAGATTCGTTTGGTTTTTATAATTTTATCTGTCATTTTCTTACCTTCAAGGCATGGTCCCATTTTCCTGGGTCCGGTATATATGCGGTTATAAGAACTGCAGGTTCGATAGCACCTTTGGGCACGCCCCACACACAATGAAAGGTTCGGTCATCTGTTCCGACCTGCAACAGCAGAATCGCAGGTCCCTTACCAAACTCCGGATAGTACTCAAGCATCTCGGACTCCGCAATTGTATCAGCTACGTCAGATCGCTCTAATTCATCGTCAATCAGCGCATCCAAGGCGTGGTCTGAAATCCTATACTTGGAGGCTGAGACAAGCCCAACGATTCTCTTCTTGAATTCGATTGCACTCATGACTCGATTCTACAGTCCGTCCGCCCCCGCGGGAAGTGCTCTCACGCCTCGTGAGATCATGCCATCGTGGCCTAACAGGTATTAGCTCTAAACATTCCTACTCGATAGGCCTGACACACTCAACTGGAAATACACCAGAGTGCAGCACCACTGAATAATACGCACACTTGCTACTCAATGTCACTGATTCGATTGATCGCCAACGTCCGCCGGTGGCCATTCACTCCATTGCTTCGAGCTCTGCGAGTACATCAGAACTTGTCTCGGACGGCCCTCGCTGTGTGGCCTTGAGCCATATCAACCACTACGACCTATGGCAATATCGATGAAATCGTTTGAGTAACCTTGGGCTAAGATGTTGTACCGAAAGCGACCGCCAGCGACCCAATGTGAACTCACCAGTCATCTGCTTGCTTGCTACACGAACGAGGCATACGGTCACACACGTCGTGAGCCATATGGAAAGATACTGAACTTGATATGGCGCCGATTGCCAACATCTGGGTTGGCTACTCATACGGAGGCTCAGACTCGCCTCTGTACGCTTGATTAGCGCCGAGTCTCTTTGATCTTGAGTGATTCTCGATACTGCAAACCCGACGTCGATCTACCAAGACCATTTACGGACAGATCTGAGCCCCGGCTTCGGCCGCTTTTTGTCTGGAGAATGCGCTATACGCTATCAATATCCTGCTTGCTGACAGAAACCTGGCAATGAGATGAGAGCGCGGCATCCTGCGGCGCTCTCCTTTCCTTCAACGACCAATATGCGAGGCGGTACTCCAGGAACACGCCGATACAGTCGGCAATTACCGTGAAAAAGCAACGCGCCCTAACAATTGCTCTGCGGTCGGGTCATTTTCGTGTAAGGCAGGTATAGACTCTCTCGATAATAACTCGCCTTACCCTTTCCGAGCTGCACGCAGGTCGCCTTGCTCGGGTACGCATGGCTTGCAACACGAAGAATACCTAGCTCGGAAGACTTCCAGTCATGCGACTGGCCGGTCGGATTGTCGATCACGAAGTTGATCGCGCGCTGTAGTGCGGGCAGTCCATTTACCGTGCCGTATTCGAACAGTTCGTTGTCCATGTGCCGTCGGACCGCTTCCGCGTGATAGACGAGGCTCCTAATCGCGGCTATCTGATAGCCGTAGGCGCCGTCCTTTTTGGCGAGGAAACTGCCATTGCAGCCGGTGGACCCTCGGCGTAGTTCATCGGGGATGCCGCCGTCGGCTTGTATGCCGAATACATTGCAGCGGGAATCGCCTTTCCATTTTGTGCTCATCATTTTTTTCTGTGTTCCGAGGTGCGCATCTCTCGCTTCACTTGCAGAGAGAATCCGCTGCTCTGGATACACCTCTTCGAGCTTCTGGCCGCTTCCCTGCAGGTAGTGGCCGATCGACCAGCTGGCGAAGGCGGCGGCATTGCCCCAGTTGTTCTTGCGGGTGCGCGCGATGGCGGCCGTTGTCTTGTAGGGCACGTCAGCGAGCCAGCGTTGCAGCTTGTCTTTGTGGTAGGGGTTCCATCCGGGATAACGCTCCAGCAGGATCGCGGCATCGATCATAAGCGGCAGGAAGAGGCTCAGGTCGAGCGCGCACTGATTAGCGCCGGTGTAATTCGCGGTGCCATCTACTTCGTTGAAGCCGCTCGAGCCTGCGAAACTCATCAGCAGGCTGCGGGCCTGCTTCGCGAATACCCCTTCGCCCGTCAGATTATAGGCGAGCGCCTTCGCGTAGATCCGATGCGCGCTTAGCGTCAGGATGTGTTCGGTCTTCGTGTCATCGAGTCGTACGCAGCGCTTGCTGCCGCTGTCGTTCCGCACGGTCCCAAAGCGTTTTCCAACCCAGCCGAAGGGCCAGGCGTCCTCGGCATCCGAGATGATTCGGTTGGCGAGATCTCGCTCGGGTTGCACTCCTTTGCGGGCGAGTCTTGCGATCTCGGCGACCTCGTTTCCAGAGATCACGAAGCCGTCCCCCTTTTCGGGATCAGCGGTCGCGACGGTACTGGATGCGCCAAGTGTCAGGGCGATGGCAACGCGGGTAAGGGCTCTCATTGCGATAGGGCTCTCGTCGTTGATACGGGTGTCCCGGTTGACGGCCTCTTGCCACGGATGAGGTAAAGGGCAAGAGAGGTCGGTCGACGTGTCTCCTGGGGGAGACTCGCGCTGATCGACACAGGCGTTCCGGGGACGAACACGCGGCTATCGCGTGCCGAATATGCGCAGCAATAAATGTGACAAACGTCACGCCGTGGACGCATTCAGGCGGTGTAAATCATTGCGATCCGGACGGGCGGGCGGTCATGCCGCACAGCGTCGGCGGTAGTCCCGGCGCTTCGGCTATCGAAGATTCGCCGGAAGCCGCTCATCAGGCACGGTCGCAGCGAACGCGCCGGGAAAACTAGTCCGACCCCGTTACTCCGCTCGCAACTCCACCCGCTACCCCAAGATAACGTTCCGACAGCTTGCTCGACAGATCGCCGAAGTCACCGCTCCATACCGTCGCGCCGCGGGAGAGCACGACAGCGCGATCGGCGATGGCCGCTAGCTCGCGCGAGCTCTTGTCGATGATCAGGAGCGCAAGCCCGCTCGCTCGTTTGAGCTGTCCGAGTGCCTGCCAGATTTCCTGGCGGACAATCGGTGCCAGCCCTTCGGTGGCCTCGTCGAGTATGAGCAGTCGAGGGTTGATCATCAGCGCTCGACCGATGGCGACCATCTGCTGCTCACCGCCGGAGAGCGAAGCAGCGGCCTGATCGCGTCGCTCGGCGAGGCGCGGGAACAGGGCCTCGACGGTCTTGAGCGTCCACTCGCCATCGCAGGCAGCGATGGCGAGATTCTCGCGAACGGTCAGGTTCGGAAAGCACCGTCGGCCTTCCGGCACCAGCCCGATGCCCAGTCGGGCGATGCGGAATGACTTCATCGCCTTGAGCGATTGACCGTCAATGCGAATATCGCCACCGCCGATCGGCAACAGGCCGCAGATCGTCTTGACCGTCGTTGTCTTGCCCGCCCCGTTGCGCCCCATTAGCGCTACGGTTTCACCGACGCCGAGACTGAGACTGAGACTGACATCGAACAGAACCTGAGAGCGACCGTAGGCGGCCACCAGATGCTCGACGTCAAGCGTGCTCACGCGACGCTCGGTCCTTGTCGACGTGCATCTTCATCAGCAGGCTGATTGGAAGCGCGACCGGACAAGTCAAGGTCTTCACCGAGGTAGGACTCGCGCACCTGTCGGTTGTGGCGAATCTCGTCGACGCTGCCGCTCGCGATGACTTCACCACTCACCATGACCGACAGCCGATCAGCCAGGGCGAACACGGCGTCCATGTCGTGCTCGACAAGGAGGATGGGTGCGCGTTGCTTCAGTTCGGCGAGCAGTCCGATCATCTCGTCGGCGGCCTCGGCGCCCATGCCGGCAAGCGGTTCGTCGAGCAGGAAGACCGCGGGCTTCAGGGCCAGCACCATGGCGAGCTCGAGCCGCCGTCGCTCGCCGTGCGAGAGGCTGCTGGCGGGTACCTGCAACCGAGCCGTCAGGCCGAGTTGTTCGGCAAACTCGAGGGCTGCCTTCTGCAAGCCAGACACTCTCCGCCATGGCACGAGCAGGGATCTGGCCAGCCTCTGCCGACCCACACAGGCGAGCGCAAGATTTTCCTTGGCCGTCGCCTCCGGGATGACTTCCGATACCTGAAAGCTGCGACCAAGTCCGCGCTGGGTGCGCTCGATCGTGTCGAGATGTGTGACGTCTTCATCGCCGAGGCTGATGCGCCCACTATCGAGCGACAGTGAGCCTGCGACGATCGCGACCAGGGTCGACTTGCCCGCACCGTTCGGGCCGATCAGGGCATGGATCTCGCCCGCCCGAACGTCCAGCGATACCTCGCTGCAGGCCACGACGGAGCCGAAGCGGCGCGAGACCTTGTCAATGGCAAGCGCAGGTGCGCTCATGTCGGATCGCGGTGCGACAATCGCCTGTAGATTCGCTCGATACCGCCAAGCAGTCCGCCACCAGCAAACAGTACGACGAGCAACAGCAAGAGCCCGAGCCAGACATGCCAGTGGTCGCCCAAGCCGCTGAAGAGGCCACCGAACAAACGACTCGGCAGACCGCCGAGCAGATGCTCCAGCAGGACGAAGCCGACAGCACCCACCACCGGTCCGAAAAGCCGGCCGACACCACCAAGAATAACGAAAACCATGATCTCACCGCTGGTCTGCCAGCTCAGCATCGACGGGCTCACGAAGCGGTTCAAATCGGCGAAGAGCGCACCGGCAAGCCCGGTGATCATGCCGGACAGTACGAACGCCGTCAATTTCAACCGATAGGGATCGAGGCCCACCGCGCGCACTCTTCCCGGGGACTGACGGGCGGCGTCGAGTGCCAGCCCGAAGGGCGAGGCGCGGAGCCGTGCGCACAGGGCGAGGGCGATGCCGAGCAATGCGAAGCTGATCAGGAAGAAGGTCAGGGGTTGCAGTGTATCGAGCCCCGGGAAATCATTCCGCACGTAGATCGTCAGGCCGTCCTCACCGCCGTAGCGGCGCCAGCCAATGGCGAACTGGTACAGCATCTGCGCGAACGCCAGGGTGATCATGATGAAGTAGACACCGCTGGTGCGCAGCGAAACAGCGCCGATGACGAGGGCGGCAAGGCCACTGAAGATCAGTGCAGTCAGCCAGATGATCGGCATCTGATTGCTGCCGGGCAGGCCTGCCAGCAGGGGCACGCCGTCCTGGGCGTGACTCGCCAGTACGCCCATGCTGTAGCCGCCGATGCCGAAGAAGGCCGCATGGCCGAGACTGACCAGTCCGCCCCAGCCCAGAGCCAGGTTCAGGCCGACGCCTGCCAGCGCGAGAATCGCCGCGCGAGTGGCGAGTGTGATGATGAAGGGTTCTTCGGCAAAATGCGCGTACAACGCCACGACGGCGAGGCCGAGAAAGATCGTCAGGCCTGGCAGGTGGCTGCCCGCCCGGCGCCTGGCGACGATCATCTTCGCTGCTCGAGCGCGCGGCCGAACAGGCCGTTCGGTCTGACGATCAGCACCATCGCCATGAGTATGTAGACAAGCATGGAGGCGAGCGTCGTGCCGTAGGAGGTACTGCTCGACGGAATGAGCGGGTCAATGAGGCCGGGGAGCAGGGCTCGGCCGAGTGTATCGGTCAGGCCGACGAGCAGCGAGCCGGCGAAAGCGCCCTTGATCGAGCCTATGCCGCCGATGACGATGACCACGAAGGCGAGAATCAGCATCGGCTCGCCCATGCCGACCTGCACGGACTGCAGCGTCCCGACCAATGCGCCGGCGAGTCCTGCAAGCGCGGCACCTAGTGCGAAGACAAGCGTGAAGAGCTTGTCGATGTCGATTCCGAGCACGGCCACCATGTCACGATCACTCTGTCCGGCGCGAATGCGCATGCCGGTGCGGGTTCGTTCGACCAGCAGGTACAAGCCCAGGGCCACGGCGATGCCGACGCCGATCAGGGTCAGGCGATAGAGCGGGTATTGCAGTCCGCCGGGCAGCATCACCGGTCCGGATAGCCAGTCCGGCTTGTCGAGATAGAGCGGGAAGTCGCCGAATATCCAGCGGGTGCCTTCGGAGAAGACGAGAATTAGTGCGAAGGTGGCGAGCACTTGCTCGAGATGGTCGCGCGCATACAGTCGACGCATGACGAGCAGCTCAATGACGATGCCCGCCACCGCGGCCGCCAACATGCTCGCGAGTAAGCCGAGCATGAACGACCCACTGGCCGCTTTCGTCCATGCGGCAGCAAAGGCACCGATCATGTAGAGCGAGCCATGCGCCAGGTTGATCAGGCCCATGACGCCGAACACCAGGGTCAGGCCTGCGGCCACCAGGAACAGCATGACGCCGAGCTGAAGTCCGTTCAGTACCTGCTCGGCCAGCAGTGCCGTGGTCACGCTAGCGTATCGAAACGGACAAGGCGATTAATGCGGGATAAATTTTGCTCACGCACTTTCTCCACGATCACACCGGTAGTCTTGCACTGAAAGAGCAGGAGAATAACCAATCAATCCTGACACGCGTCGACGCAGCGCACTACATAGGGCACTCGCCCGCGTAAGCGTCGCTGTGATCGGCGATGGCCACATCGATCATCTTGTTGGTAATGACACCGTCTTCCTCGATGACTTCACGTACGTACAGGTTCTGGACGGGATGGTGGTTGCTGCCGAACGAGAAACTGCCGCGCACGGAGTCGAAGTCGGCGGCGGCGAGAGCAGCTCTGAACGCATCCTTGTCGTCGATGGATGCCGACTCGAGCGCACTGATCAACAGGTTGGCCGTATCGAAGCCCTGGCTTGCATACAGTGACGGCAAGCGACCGTAAGCTGCTTCGAAGTTGGTGACGAAGGCCTGGTTGGCAGGGTTGTCGAGATCCTTGTTCCACTGCGAGGTGTTGCGGGCGCCGAGCGCGGCATCGCCAACAGCAGCCAGGATCGTCTGGTCGAAGCTGAAGGCCGGACCGACCAACGGCAGGTCGATGCCACTGTCGGCGAATTGCTTGAGAAAGGCGATGCCCATGCCACCGGGCAGGAAGAAGAAGACGCTGTCGGCGTCGGAGGCGCGGATGTTGGCGAGCTCGGCGGCGTAGTCGGTCTGTCCGAGTGTGGTCAGTGTCTCGCCGGCGAGCGTCCCTTCATAACGGCGCTTGTAACCGGTCAGCGCATCGACGCCGGCGGGGTAGTTCGGCGCCAGGATAAAGCTGTTCCCGTAGTCTGCCGTGTTGGCGTATGCGCCCGCCGCTTCATGCAAGGCATCGTTCTGCCACGCCACGGCGAAGTAGTTCTCGTGACACTTCGCCCCTGCCAAAGCAGAAGGGCCGGCGTTGGCAGAGAGGTAGAAGATGCCCTGGGCAGTCGCCGAAGGCACCACGGCCATGGCGATGTTCGAGAAGACGATGCCGGTCATGACATCGACCTTGACGGATTGCAGCATGCGATCGGCCGTCTGCACGGCGACATCGGGCTTGCGTTGATCGTCCTCGACGATGACTTCGATGTCGTCGCGGCCGGACTGCTCGATGGCAAGCAGGAAGCCGTCGCGAATATCGACGCCAAGTCCGGCACCACCACCGGACAAGGTCGAGAGCAAGCCGACCTTGAGGGGCTCGTCCTGAGCAATTGCCTGGGGTGTCGCGGCGGCGATCAGCAGGCCGCCGACCAGTGAGGTCGCAAGCAGCGTGTGGGCAGTGTGGGTCGGTAGCATTCGCATTGGTATTTCCTTTTTTTCGATTGTACCGAGCGATCACCGGACAGGACAGCCGACGGCGGTGATCGTTTGCCAGGACGGGCCACGTTATAGGACTGTGCGGCATATAATGCACGACAGCGGCGCAGGCCTTGCTTCCACGCTTGCGCTGACGATTCGACAGGGGGTTCTCATGGCTGGAGGGTGGTCGCGCGACGGCGCGGTGCAGGATCAGATCGACGCCAGTGTCGCAGATGCTGTCAAGCGTGCCCGGGCGAAATTGTCGGCGGGCGCGAGCTTGAGCCACTGCGATGACTGTGATGCGCCGATTCCCGAAGCGCGGCGGCTCGCGGTGCCCGGTGTGACACGCTGCGTGAACTGCCAGTCGGTCGCCGACGAGCAGGACAAGGCAGAAGGCGGTTTCAACCGTCGCGGCAGCAAGGACAGTCAGTTGCGTTAGCCAGGCAGGACGTCGTCGAATGAATCTCAAAGCGCCGCCTCGGCGTCATCAAGTTCAGGCGCAATCTGCCGGCGCGAGTGGTTACATCGACTACCAGTAACTCAGCGCCCCGCGATACATGTTTTCCAGGTCCACCTGATTCGAGTCACGCGGTGCGTTGCCGATCGCGCGCGTCTGGCGGAATGACGAGGCGGCGAGGGCATCGATGTGCGACTCATCGAAACCGACGCCTGTGAGGCCATTCGGCATGCCGGTGCGCCGCATCAGTTCGATGAGACGATTGGCCAGCACTTCACCGGCATCGGCCGGGGTGGCGCTCTTGGCATCGGCACCGAGGAAGGTCGCGCCCTCGAGATGTCGTGCTGGCTCGGCCTCGGCGGTATAGCGGAAGATGGAAGGTGCGTTGACGATGACGCTGATACCGTGCGGAATGAACGGCGTCGGTAGGGCGTAGCCGTCGGTGGTGATGTCCTTCATCAAGTGAGTGATGCCGTAGGAGAGTGCATGCGGCAGGTGCGTGCCCGCATTGCCGAAGGCGATACCGGCAAGTGATGCGGCCCACATCAGGTTATCGCGTGCCTCCCGGTCCGACGCATCGGCAACGCCACGTTCAAGGTAGCGCCCGACGATCTGCATCGCTTCACGCGAACCGACCTCGCTGAACGGGTTGGCGCCCTGGATGTACTGACGGGAGGCGGGCTCGGCCACCTTGGCGTGTTGCGTATAGGCGCGCGCCGTCCAGCACTCGAGCGCATGGCAGCAGAGGTCGAATCCTGTGCTCGCGACGACGTTCGCGGGCAGGCTGTCGCAGCACGCGGGGTCGACGATGGCCTCGTCCGGCAGCAGGTGCGGGCTTGCGATGACGAACTTGGTATCGAGCCGGTTGATGCGCAGCACCGTTATCGAGGTGCATTCGGAACCCGTGCCTGAGGTGGTCGGACAGGCGATATGCGGGAGCACCGGGCCAGGTACCGGCTTGCCGTTGCCGATCGGCTTGGCGAAGTAGTCGATGCAATCGCCGCCCCAGGTCGCAAGCAGGAGAGCCGCCTTGGCGGTGTCCATGACCGAGCCACCGCCGACGGATACCACGCCATCGAACGCGCTGTCACGGAGGAAGCGTGCACCCCGATCGACGCTGTCGTCGTCCGGCTCGACACGGATGTCCTTGAAGACCGCGACCTCGATCTGTTGCCGGGTCAGTGACTCGAGAGCCGTTGCGACAAGTTCGCCGCCGGCGAGCATCGCGTCCGTGAACAGGGCGACTCGCTTCAGTCCGCGCGCCGCCGCGCGCTGCCCTACCTCGGCAAGCGAACCGCGTCCAAAGGTCAGGCGCGGCATGGCGACCGTGAAGGTATCGGCTCCACCCGTCGTCGGCGTGTAGTACTGGCACCCCATGCCTCGCGCCCCCAGCCTTGCTCAGCTGTCCTTGCGGCTCAGTATCGCCAGCCCCTTGAGCAGGTTCAGCGCTTCGAACAACTGGTAGTCGTCATAGACCAGCGTGTCCCCGGTCTGCTCGGGATCGCCCGCGGCCCCCTCTTCCGAGTCGGCTTCCGAGGTGGCTTCCTCATCCTCGGTGGACGTGTTGGTCAAGGCGCCACGCAGGCTCGATTCGGTCAGCGGACTGAATTCCTCGTCCTCGCCGTCGGGTCGACTGACGGTTTCTGCCCGGGTCAGGATGTCCGGTTCGATGCCGAGGGCCTGGATCGAGCGGCCATTCGGGGTGTAGTAGCGCGATGTGGTGAGCTTGACCGCCCCCCCGGCTGGCAGGTCCTGGATGGTCTGCACGGAGCCCTTGCCGAAGGTCTTGGTGCCGAGAACCACGGCACGTCCGTGATCCTGCATGGCGCCCGCTACGATCTCGGAAGCGGAGGCAGAACCGCCGTTGACCAGCACGACCAACGGCGCGCCGTCGAGAATGTCGCCGCTGGTGGCGTCGTAGCGAAGTTGCGAGTCATCCTCGCGCCCGTCGGTGTAGACGATCATGCCGTCTTCCAGGAAGGCGTCGGAAACACCGACAGCGCCCGACAGCACACCGCCCGGGTTGTTGCGCAAATCGAGCACCAGCCCGCTCAGGGCGCCGTCGACTTCTTCCTTCATGCCGCGAATCGCCTTCAGCATGTCGGTGGAGGTCTTGGTCTGGAAGTTCGAGATGCGCACATAGCCGTAGTTGTCGTCGAGCATGCGGCTACGCACGCTGGTCGTCTTGATGACGGCGCGCTTGATGTCGATCGTCAAGGGCTTGTCTTCGCCTTCGCGAATGACGGTGAGGCGCAGATTGCTGCCGGGCTTGCCGCGCATCAGCTTGACGGCATCGTTCAGGGACAGTCCCTTTACCGGGGTATCGTCGAGCCGAATGATCAGGTCACCGGTGAGCATGCCGGCCTTGGCGGCGGGCGTGTCGTCGATCGGGGCGACAACCCTGACAAAACCGTCTTCCATGCCGACCTCGATGCCGAGACCGCCGAACTCGCCCGTGGTACCGATGCGCAATTCGCTGTATTCCTCGGCGTTGAGGTAAGCGCTGTGCGGATCGAGACCGTTGAGCATGCCGCGGATGGCGTACTCGAGCAGTTCGTCGTCGGACACCTCCTCGACGTAGTCATTCTTGATGCGCTCGAAGACATCGGAGAAGGTGCGCATCTCTTCTAGCGGCAACGCATCCGTACCGTCCTTCTTCGCGAGCACTCCCTGGCCCAGGGTCAGCGATCCGCCGACGGCGGCGCCGAGCAGAACCAGCATTGCCGAGCGTGTCTTCACAGTCATCCAGTCATACTCCGGAGTGAGGCGGTGCGAACGTCGTGTCACGAACTGATACGTACCGACGGGGGTTGTCGACCGTTGGCAAGCCTCGCCAGCGGAACATCGGTCTGTCTAGTCTAGCGGAATGGCGGCACTGGGCATCCCGGGCTGTCACGACTCGCCGTTCAAGGCCCGGTCGACCGGGTCCTTTTCAGCAACGAGCCACGCTTTCGGATCGACCGGCTTCGCATTCTCGCGAATCTCGAAATACAGCCCACCGGTGCTCTGACCGTCGAACTCACCGGCGGTTTCATGACCACTCGTAGCAATTGTCGAACCGGACTCGACCCATTCACCGACGGTACGTGTCAGGGTCCGGTTATGACCGTAGAGCGTCATGAAATTGTCACCATGGTCGATGATCACCAGCAGACCAAAGCCGCTCAGACGCTCCGCATAGACGACCTCGCCATCGGCAATGGTGTGCACCGGTGACCCTTCCGGTGCCGCCAGCAAGAGGCCGGTCCATTGCAGCTTGCCGACCGACTTGGTATCGCCGAATTCGGCGAGAATGGTGCCGTCAACCGGCATCGCATAGCGGCCCTTGCCGGCAGCGAAATAACCGGATGCGGACGATTGCGAGGCCTCGATCTCCTCCATCAGGGCTTGCAGGCGATCGCGATCGGCACGGAGTTCGGCAACGCTGCGTCGCTTCGCCTGCAAGTCCGAGTCGACGGCGCTCAGTTGCTCGGTACCCATGGCGCGACTGGTCAGGTGCTCATCACGCTGAGCGCCCGCCTTGCGCTGGATGTACTGGAGCCAGTTGCGGTCTTTCAGCGCACGCGCCTGCGCCGCCTCGAGGCGGGCGAGCTGGCGAGTCTGCGCCGCGATGGCTTCGTTCTGTGCTGCGATCAGGTAGGTGGAATACACCCCGAGGCGATCGACCAGGGCGGGGTCTTCATGGCGCAGCAGCACGCGCAAGCCGGTGCTCGCTTGAGTTCTCTGCATGGCTTGCAAGGCTTCGGCAAGCTGCGCATGGCGCTCACCGATATCGGCAACGGCCTCGGCGAGCGTGGTATCGACGGCATCGAGTTGTCGATCGAAGGCGCTGATATCGTCGCCAAGACCCGCAATCCGTTGCTCGCGTTCGCCGACTCGCTCGTCTGCCTCGACCAGCGCGGCTTCGAGCGTCGCCCGCTGCGCCTGGCCTTCGACGATCGCGGCTTCGAGTGCCTCGAGCCTGCTGGCGGCCGCGTCAATCTGCCGCTCGACTTCCTCAAGGCCCGGATTGTCGCTACTCGCGTCATTGCGCTCCGGGCTTTCCTCGGCATGACCGACGGCGGGCGCCGTGACCAGCGTCGCGGCGAACACCAGGGCCATTCCGAGGAGGGCGATGCGATTCATGCAGAGAGTGTAGCGGGCAGACCGCTCTACGGTATCTCCTCGAACGGTGCCTTGCCCTTGCGTTCGCGAAGCCAGTTCAAGGAGGCGAACACGCTGGGTTGCCTCGCGACGCGACGCACCAGGAGATGCTTGCCGGGAAAACGACAGAGCGTGAGTCCGAGCAACAACGCGACAATGCCGGGGCCCGGTGTCACCAGCATGACGACACCGAGCAGGACGAGAACAGCGCCGACGAGGTTTCTGAGCATCGACAGCGCCAGGGCGAAGGTGCCCGTCGATCGCCGGTCGGGCGCGGTTGTCGAGAAATAGTCGCGCGGCAGCTGTGCGACCAGCCAGGGCGTCGCCAGCACCGATATCAACACGAGCAGCACGGAAATCGCGCTCATCACGACCAGGGCAATCGCGTACTCGGAGAACCAGTTCAGGGTAGCGGCGAGCACGTTGTCCGGACAGCGCGATGACGGGGAGCGGAGTGTAAGACAATGCCTGCTGGCGCAAGGGCCGCTTTCAATCGAAGCTCTCGTTGTCCCGCCAGTTGATCTCGGCTGCTGTCCAGCGGTTCACGATGACGTGGCGCAGTCGTTCCGGCATGTGCGAGCGCGTCGCCGACAGGGGTATCCGGCCGGACATGATCTCGGCGTGACGCTGTGGGTAGCGGGGCTGCCGATCCGCATCGGCATAGCCACCGGGATAGAGCGATGCGCCGAGCTCGCCGTACTTGTCGGTAGCGCCGACGGTGTGCAGCAATTCGTGGGCGATGACGATGTTGTTCTGGCCATTCTGTGCAGGCCTCGCGTAGGCATGGACGAGACCGAGCAGCCCCTTCTTCATGCCGAGTGAATGCGCGAGTGGCTGATTCCAGGCGCGCGAGTAGAAGAAGCCCGCTGCTGAGGTACTCTTGAGAGCTTGGCGACCGCGGCCCGGTCGAGCTTGAGCCGGAGACACGGCATGCGCACCGACACTCCCGTGACCATTCAGCGAGCCGACTATTGCGAGTCGGCCTGGCGCCTGCCGCGTACCCGTCTGTATGTCGAGCTGGCGCCTCTCGGCACGCGGGTGAGAAGCACCTTGACGCTCGAACGTGTGCGCGACGAACCGCTCGTGCTCGACGGTGTCGATGCGTCGGGCGGTGCGTTGCGGCTGGAATCGATCGCGCTCGACGGGCGGCTGCTCGAGCCCGATGAGTACACCCACGACGAGGCGCGCTTGCGCATTACCAACCTGCCCGAGCAGGCTGAGCTTGTCATCGTCACGCACATTGATCCCGACACGAATACGGCGCTCGAAGGCCTGTACCGCTCGAGCGGGAACTTCTGTACGCAATGCGAAGCCGAGGGCTTCCGGAAGATCACCTTCTACCTTGACCGTCCCGATGTGCTGTCGCTCTTCGATGTCAGCATCGAGGCGCCGATCGATTCCTGTCCGGTGCTGTTGTCGAACGGCAATCTGGAAGGTGTTCAGGATCTCGGCAACGGACGCCACGTCGCCCACTGGCACGACCCGCACCCCAAGCCCTGTTATCTCTTCGCCCTGGTCGCCGGATCGCTCGAATGCATCGAGGATCGTTTCACGACGGCCTCCGGTCGAGTTGTCGAACTGCGTGTGCATACCGAAGCGCACAACATCGGGAAATGCGCTTTCGCGATGGCGTCACTGAAGGCCGCGATGCGCTGGGACGAGCAGGTCTATGGCTTCGAGTACGACCTCGAACGCTTTAGCATCGTTGCCGTCGATGACTTCAACATGGGTGCGATGGAGAACAAGGGGCTGAACATCTTCAATTCGAAGTATGTCCTGGCCGCGAGCGATATCGCGACCGACGCCGATTTCATGGGCATCGAAGCGGTCGTTGCCCACGAGTACTTTCACAACTGGACCGGCAACCGGATCACCTGCCGGGACTGGTTCCAGTTGAGCCTCAAGGAAGGCTTGACGGTGTTCCGAGACCAGTCCTTCACGAGTGACCGGCACTCGGCCACGGTCAAGCGCATCGAGGACGTCCGCTTGCTGCGGGCGCGTCAATTTCAGGAAGATGCCGGCCCCATGGCGCATCCCATCCGACCCGACAGCTACATCGAGATAAACAACTTCTACACCCTGACCGTCTACGAGAAGGGTGCGGAGGTCATTCGCATGCTGAAGACGCTGCTCGGTGACGACGCCTGGCGCGCGGGCATGGCGCTCTATGTCGAGCGACATGACGGCACTGCTGCCACCTGCGACGACTTCGTCGATGCCATGGAAGCTGCGGGTGGGGTCGATCTTGCGCAGTTTCGTCGCTGGTATTCGACGGCGGGAACACCGGAACTCGTAGTCGACGAGCACCACGATGCGGCTCGACAACGCCTGACGCTGACGGTACGCCAGCACCTGCCGGACACGCCCGGGCGGGACGATAAACCTCCCTTGCACATTCCCCTGCACGTCGGCCTGCTCGATGCGAGCGGCACCGATCTGCCGTTGTCGATCGGCCGACCGGTCGCGAGCGGTGGCACGGTGCTCGATGTGTGTGACGCGGAGCAGCAATTCGTCTTCGAGAATGTCGTGGCACCGCCGATCGTGTCGCTGCTTCGTGGCTTCTCGGCACCGGTACGGCTGCACCAGGAACTCGATGACGCGACGCTTGCGTTCCTGATGGCGAATGACACCGACCGCTTCAATCGCTGGGAGGCCGGCCAGCGACTGGCCACGCGCGTCATCGACCGGCTCGAGGCCGGTGGTGCCCTGGTCGACACTCTGGGCGACACCCTGCCAGAGGCCTGGCTTGCCTGTCTGCAGGATGAGACACTCGAGCCGGCATTTCGGGCGGAAGTGTTGCAACTGCCGTCGCTGGATACCCTGGCGGAACAACGCAAGGTCATCGATATCCACGCTTTGGATGCGGCCCGGAAGCAGCTGCAGCGCGGCTTGGCGGAGCGATGTCGGCCCGAGCTGCTGGCCCTGGCCAGCGTGCCGTCGATGCCGATGGATCCGGCCCGGCCTGCCTCGTTCGGCGAGCGCCGGCTGGCCAACGCCGCCCTGGCGCTGCTCGGCTCGCTTGACGATGACGCCATCGAGCCTCTGGCGGTGTCACGTTTCCTGGAGGCTCAGAACATGACCGACCGCATCGCTGCCCTGCAATTGCTCTGTCACGGCACGAGCGCGGCGCGTGACGACGCCCTGGCAAGCTTTCACGAAAACTGGCAGGCGCATCGTCTCGTCATCGACAAGTGGTATGCGGTGCAGGCGATGAGCGAGCGGACAGCCGTCATCGACGATGTACTGGCCTTGAGCCAGTCGGCCGGTTTCGAGCTGAACAATCCCAACCGGGTGCGCGCACTGATCGCGAGCTTCGCGTTCTCGAACCCGGTGGGGTTTCATGCCGCGAACGGCCTTGGACATCGGCTGCTCGCCGACAAGGTCATCGAGCTCGACACGATCAATCCGCAGATTGCGGCACGTCTGGTCGCGCCGCTCGGGCGCTGGTCGCGCTTCTCTGAGCCGCAGGCCTCATCGATGCGCGGCGAGCTCGAGCGGATTCGTGACAGTGGCACGCTGTCGCCGGATGTCTTCGAGCTGGTGGCGAGAAGTCTCGAGGTCGACGGCGACCATCCAGGCGGAACTTCTCCGGCTTGATTTCAGTCTCTCGGACGCGCTGGAAAAGGCGACTGTTCGATGAGATCGGCGGGAGATTGTCAACAAACGTTGCACCCGTGTGAACAACGATGACGATCCCATGCTGCAACCCTGGCTCTGTCACGCTGCGTGCTAGCTTCCGACAGGAAGGCTGCCGCGCAGTGGCGGGGCCGTAGTTGCAGTGAGGAAGAGCAGATGGAAGACCGTCAGCAAGGCACCGTCAAGTGGTTCGACAACGCCAAGGGGTATGGGTTCATCATCAGCCCGGCGGGAGACGATGTATTCGTTCATTACCGTGTCATCGAAGGGGAAGGCTATCGCTCCCTGAACGAAGGCCAGCAAGTCGAGTTCATCGCTATCCAGGGTGAGAAGGGCTGGCAGGCAACCGAGGTAGCGCCGGTCTGAAGTGAGCGCGGGCGGCGCGGTTTGCGCGGCCCGGCCCGCATCGACCAGCGCGGCTCGGCCTACGCGGCTCGGCCTACGCGGCTCGGCCTACGCGGCTCGGCCTACGCGGCTCGGCCTACGCGGCTCGGCCAGAGCGGGCCCGTTCTGGCGTGCGAAGGCCGTTCCCCCGGTACGTCCATGCAGGCCTGTCGCAATGGGCATGGCGCTGCACGTGCATGATCGGGGAACCCCGCCACGCTCGCCTGCCCTGAATGCCGTCTGTGAACCAGTTCTCGCTGCTCCGTCAGCGACGCTTCGCTCCGTACTTCATCACCCAGCTTCTCGGTGCGTTCAACGACAACGTCTACAAGAACGCATTGGTTGCGCTCGTGGCGTTTGCCGCCGTCGGCCAGACGACGCTCGAAGGGGGTGCGTCGGGTAGTACCGATGGTCTCGTCATTAATCTGGCGGCCGGTCTCTTCATCCTCCCGTTCTATCTGTTTTCGGCCTACGCGGGGCAGTTGGCGGACAAGTACGAACGCTCGATGTTGGTCCGCCGGGTGAAGCTCGCCGAGATCGGCATCATGGCACTCGGCGTCGTGGCCTTCGCCCTGGGCAGCGTGAGCCTGCTCATTGCCATCCTGTTCCTGATGGGCACCCAGTCGGCATTCTTCGGACCGTTGAAGTACGCGATCCTGCCGCAGCACCTCGATGACACCGAACTGGTCGGCGGCAACGGCCTGGTCGAACTCGGCACTTTCCTCGCGATACTTGCCGGCACGATCGCCGGCACGCAGCTGATCGCCAAGGCCTCCGGCGGTAGTGTCCTGCCGCTCAGCGTGGTGCTGATCGGAGTAGCGGTTGCAGGCTTCGCCGCGAGCCGGCACATACCCTCGGCACCACCCGGTGATCCCACGCTCAAGCTGCACTTCGCACCGCTCGGCGGCGCTTGGGCACTGGTTCGCGAGACCGCGCGGGAGCGGGTGATCTTCCAGTCGATTCTTGGCATCAGCTGGTTCTGGTTCATGGGCGCAACCTATCTCGCCCAGTTTCCGGTGTTTGCGCGCGACGTGCTCGGCGGCAATGTCGATGTCTTCACCGTGCTTCTCGGCACCTTCTCGCTCGGCATCGGGCTGGGTTCCGCCTTGTGCGAGCGGCTCTCGCACGGTCGTGTGGAGATCGGTCTCGTGCCGTTCGGAGCGGCGGGTATTACGGTGTTCGCCGTTGATCTCGTGTTCGCGATCCCGGCAGCCCCTTTTGGTGAAGCGCTGACGGTTGCCGCCTTCCTCGCTGCTGACGGCAGCCTGCGCATCCTTCTCGATATCGCGCTGATCGGCATGTTCGGTGGTTTCTACATCGTGCCTTTGTACGCTCTTATCCAGCAGCGCTCCGATCCCTCGAGACTGTCGCGCGCGATTGCCTGCAACAACATCATGAACGCGCTGTTCATGGTGCTCTCGGCCGTCTTTGCCCTGGCGCTCATCGGCGCGGGCGCGTCGATCGCGCAGCTCTTCCTCGTCATGGCTGCAGGCAATGCGCTGGTGGCCGCCTGGATCTTCCGGCTGGTGCCCGAGTTTCTGATGCGCTTCGTCATCTGGTTGCTCATCCACACGCTTTACCGGGTACGAGTGAACGGGCTGGGTAACGTGCCTGAGCAGGGAGCGGCGATCCTCGTCTGCAATCATGTGAGCTTCGTCGACGCGTTGATCATCGGCGGCACCATTCGCCGACCGGTACGCTTTGTCGTCTACCACGGCATCTACAAGCTGCCCTTGCTCGAATTCGTGTTTCGCACCGCAGGTGCCATACTTATCGCGCCACGCCGTGAGGATGCCGCGCTGTACGTGCGTGCCTTCAGCGAGATGCGTCAGGCACTCGACAACGGCGATCTCCTCTGCCTGTTTCCCGAGGGCGGAATTACGCGCAGCGGCGAGCTCGAATCGTTCAGACCCGGCATTCTCACCGTCCTTGAATCCCATCCGGTACCGGTCGTGCCGATGGCGCTTGCGGGACTCTGGGGCAGTCTGTTCAGTCGCCACGGTGGTCGCGCACTATTGAAGCGACCCAAGCGCCTGTTCGCGCGGCTTCGACTGTCGATCGGCGAACCCGTGGCGGCATCCGACGTGACGCTGCAGGCGCTCGAGACCCGGGTGCTCGAGTTGCGCGGAGAGTTGCGCTGAAGCGTCCGCGCATGAACTTCTGCGCATGAACATCTGCGCATGAACGTTTGCACGTGGCGTTGGCAGATGACGTTCGCTCATGACGTTCGCTAATCACGTCTGCTGATAACGGTTAGTTCACGACGACGAGTACTGGGTCACAAGCGCGAGGGCACGGCGCTTGCGTCGTCCGAACACGGGCGGCGGTGCCCTTGTCACGGATCATGGCAGTCATGAGCGACGCGATCGACACCAACCAGTTACTCGTCCAGTTGCAAAGCATGGCCCGCGAAGCGGGAATACCGGCGCGGGCCGATTCCGGTGCAGCTGAAGCGGCTCGACAGAGCGGCGTGGTCTTTACCGAGGTACTGCGCAACTCGCTCGAAGGTGTCAATACACGGAGTCAGGAATCGCGCGCGCTGGTCGAATCGTTCGAGCTCGGTACGCCGGGTGTCGAACTGACCGATGTCATGGTGGCCGTGCAGAAGGCGCGGGTCTCTTTCGAAGCGTTGAGTCAGGTGCGCAACAAGATGATTGCCGCCTACAAGGACATCATGAGCATGCCGCTCTGATCGTCGCCGTTCGTTCGCATAGCGCAGCCGTTCACACATGAATGCATCCGAAACCGCCGGTGGTCGACCGGTCTCCTCGTCGCCATCTCTGGAAGTCGCGCTGAACGCCCTCGGCTCGCCTCGCTTCGGGGCGATGTTGACCATTGTCTCGGCAGCGGCCCTGGGGGCTGGCTTGATCGTCTGGAGTCTCAGACCGGAATTCGTGCCGATCGGGCAGCACGCCAGCGGTGAGGAGGCGGTCGCGATCGTCGGCGCACTCGATGCGGCAGGCGCCGACTATCGACTCGACAACGGTACCGGGCTTGTCATGGTGCCGCGCGATGCGCTGGCACGGGTGCGCATGGATCTGGCCGCCGCCGGCTTGGGTAAGGGGGACGCGGTCGGTCTAGAGATGCTCGGCGACGCGCCCTCGCTCGGTACCAGTCATTTCACCGAAACAGCCCGCTACCAGCATGCTCTGGAGACCGAGCTGGCGCGAACCATCGGCAGTTTGCATCACATCGAATCGGCACGCGTTCACCTGGCGCTACCGAAACAGTCGGTCTTTGTTCGTGATCGTGGCTCGGCCTCGGCCTCGGTGACCCTCCGAGCCCGCGCGGGTCAGACGCTCGATGACGAGCAGGTGGCTGCGGTCGTCAATCTCGTCGCCGCAAGCATTCCCTTGCTCGACAGCGGGGATGTTGCGGTGGTCGATCAGTTCGGCCGGCTGCTGACACAAGGTGAGGACAGTGTTGGCGGTGCGTCTCGCGAAGCGTTCGAGGCGGCACGACGCCTGGAGAATCTCTATACCCAGCGCATCGAGTCGCTGCTGACGCCGATCGTCGGCGAGGGGCGAGTGCGTGCCAGTGTGACCGCCGAAGTCGACATGGCCTTGAGCGAGAAGACCGAGGAAGCGTTCGAGCCCGATCCGGGGCAGATGCGCAGCGAACAGACCGAGTCGCGTATCGGTGAGCGCACCCAGGCGGCGGCGGGCGTCCCTGGCGCATTGACCAATCAACCGCCGGCTGAAGGCTTCATCGAAGAAGAGGGCAACGAGGCCGTCGCCAACGGGGACACCACACTCGATCGAAGTGAAAGTGCGGTACGGAACTACGAGCTCGACAAGACCATTACCCATATCCGACGCGGACCAGGCGGGGTCATCCGCTTGTCGGCGGCTGTCATCATTGACGACAGCACGGCGACCGACGAGGCTGGCAATGTCGTCCGCACCCCTTTGACTGACGAGGTGCTGGCGAAATACACAGCGCTCGCTCGCGAGGCCATCGGCTTTGACGAGGCGCGTGGCGATACCGTGACCGTGACCAATCAAGCCTTTCTGCCGGTCGAGGAACTACCCGCGCTCGAGCCGCTGCCTCTGTGGGAACAGCCCTGGGTATGGTCCCTTGCCCGGCAGGTACTCGTCGGCCTCGCCGTCCTCATGCTCGTGTTGCTGGTGATTCGACCTGCGGTACGTCGTCTTGATTCCGGGCAATCCAGGCTTGCGTTGAACGCAGACGGCGCTGGAGTCGGAGCAGACAACGATGCCGAGGCCATGGCGAGCGAGGGTGCCGGCGCGCTGCCGAGTCCGGGCAGCATGGCAAGTGCGTCGCCGCCGGACAAGCGTGATCCGGCGCTGGCGTCACCCCCCGTGGTCTACGGCGACATTCTCAATATGGCCCGGGCGATGGCGGCTGAAGATCCGCAACGCGTCGCCAAGGTCGTGCGTGACTGGGTTGGCAAGCCCTCGTGAGCGAAGAAGAGTCGACACCGGCGGAACCCGCCGCACTGCCCGGCCCCTCGCAGGCAGCCATCCTTCTGATGGCGCTGGGTGAGGAGGAGGCCGCGGGTGTGCTGCGCTTCATGGAGCCGTCCGAAGTGCGTCTGCTCGGTGAGGCGATGGGTGTGATTGACGGTGTCTCGCAGGATCAGATCGGCGATACGCTCGACGCCTTCGTCGGTCGCATCCGGCACGAATCCTCGCTCGGCTTCGACTCGGCCGGCTGGTTTCGCTCGGCACTCACCAAAGCGGTCGGACCCGAGAAGGCGAGCGGCGTGCTGGCGCGCATGCCGGGTCGCGAGCGCGGCGCCCTGTCGGCACTGAAGTGGATGGACGCAGGCGTCATTGCCCGCATCATGCGTCACGAGCATCCGCAGACCATGGCCACGGTGTTGAGTCAGTTGCCGCCGACACAGGCGGGCGATGTACTGAACCGCCTGCCGAGCGAATGCCATGCCGACGTCATCATGCGTGTGTCGCGTCTCGATACGCTGCATCCGAGTGCCCTGGTGGAACTCGACGAAATCATCGAACAGCTCTTTGCCGAGGACGCGGAAGTGGAACTCTCTGCCGTCGGCGGTGTGCAGAGTGCCTCTGAAATCCTCAATGGCGTGTCGAAGGATGCCGAATCACGCATTCTCGGCAGTATCGATGTCGTCGACAGTGAACTCGCCGGTGCCCTGCGCGAAGGCATGTTCGTCTTCGAGAACCTCGCCGTCGTCGATGACCGTGGTATGCAGACGCTGCTCCGAGAGGTTCCGGGCGACGCTCTGATCCTCGCGCTGAAAGGAACCTCCGCCGGTCTGTCCGAGAAGATATTCAGGAACATGTCAACCCGGGCGGCGGACATCCTGCGCGACGACCTGGCTGCCAAGGGCCCGGTCAGGCTCTCCGAGGTGGAAGGGGCGCAGCGCGAGATCCTGACCATCGCCCGTCGACTCGCTGACGAGAGTGTCATCGCCCTCGCTGGCAAGGGAGACGAATATGTTTGAGTCGCTCGACGCCGAGAGTGCGCGCGAGCTGAAGCGCTGGCAAGCGCCACGGCTCGATGCCCGCGTGGCGTCGATCGTCGATCGGCGCCCGGTCGCCAGGGACGAAGCGGTGGCCACGGACAAGGCCGCAGCGACGGAGGCCGGCTCGGCAGCGGTCACGACGGTGTCGGTCGAACAGGCCGCACGGGCGTCAGCCGAGCTCGAGCAGCAACTTCAGCAACGCTACGATGCGGGCCGCGAAGCGGGGCTGCTGGAGGGTGCACTGATAGCGCGCCGCGACGCCAACGAACGGTCTGCCGTCCTCCTGAATGCGCTGACGCGCGAGCGTGATCGTCACGAGCACGAACTCGCGGATGAAGTGCTTGCGCTGTCGCAGGCCATGGCGCGCCTTATACTGCGCAGCGAACTGGCCCATGACGCGGCACTCCTCCGCGATGTCGTTCGCGAGGCGCTCGAGCGCATGCCATTGCTGGCCGAAGCACCCGTTGTTCATCTCCATCCTGTCGACGCCGACGCGATGACGCCGCTCCTCGTGGCAGACAAGCCGGTGCGCATCGTTGCTGACGAATCATTGGATCGGGGCGATTGCCGCATCGAGGCGGGGGCCTCCCTCGTCGACGCCGGTATCGATGCCTGGGTGGCGAGTCTGGCGTCCAGCGAAGCCTGGCGCCAGGCCACCCCCGCGGCCACTGCCGTGGCCTCCTGAGCATGCAGGCGCGTGTCGGCCAGCGTCTCGCGGCCTACCGCGATGGATTGCAACTGCGTCCCCTGCCGGTTGACGGGCGCCTGACCAAGCTGGTCGGATTGACCCTCGAGGCCGAAGGCTGCGAGGCCGCGATCGGCTCACGCTGTCTGGTCGAGACCGACGCAGCTGCGGGTTCGGGGCCTGGGCTCGCGCAGGCCATCGAGGCTGAGGTGGTCGGTTTCGAGCGTGGCCGCACCCTGTTGATGCCGCTGGATACCGTGGCGGGATTGAGTCCCGGCGCGCGCGTGCGTCCGCTTGGCCGTAGCGGTCGGTTTCCGTTCGGCCCGGGGCTCGTCGGTCGCGTCATCGACGGCGCCGGGCTGCCGCTCGACGACCGTGGGCCGCTGCTCGGCTGTGCTACGGCGGCGCTTGACGACACACGCCTCGCGCCGCTTTCCCGCGGTGCGGTTCGGGAGCCCTTCGATGTCGGCGTCCGTGCCATCAACGGCTTGTTGACGCTTGGCCGTGGGCAACGCGTCGGCCTGTTCGCTGGCAGTGGCATCGGCAAGAGTTCGCTACTCGGCATGATGTCGCGCTATTCGAGCGCGGATGTGACGGTCATCGCGATGGTCGGCGAGCGCGGCCGGGAGGTGCGTGACTTCGTTCGCGACACGCTCGGCCCCGACGGACTCGCACACGCCGTGGTGGTCGCCGAGCCTGCAGATCGTCCACCGCTTGCCCGACTGCAGGGCGCACTATTGGCAACCGCCATCGCCGAAGGCTTCCGGGATGCGGGGCAGGATGTGCTCCTGTTGATGGATTCGCTCACCCGGGTCGCCCAGGCCCAGCGCGAGATCGGGCTCGCCACCGGCGAACCGCCGACGGCGAAGGGCTACCCGCCGTCGGTGTTCGCCACCTTGCCGGCACTCGTCGAACGCGCCGGTGCCCTTCGCGCTCGGGGCTCCATCACGGCGGTGTACACCGTACTGGCCGAAGGCGATGACCCAAATGATCCGATTGTCGACGCCGCGCGTGCCGTACTCGACGGACACATCGTGCTTGATCGCGCTTTGGCGGATGCGGCGCACTGGCCTGCCATCGATATTGGTGCCTCGGTCAGTCGAACCCGCGACAACGTGACCGACACGGACTGGCAAGCGGCGATGCGCCGCTGCCTGCGCCTCGCCGCCGCCTATCGTGCGCAAGAGGACATGATCCGGGTCGGCCTCTATCAAAGCGGTACCGACCCTTTACTCGACGAGGCCATTCGCCTGTGGCCGCATCTCGAACGCTTTCTGCAGCAACGCTCCACTCAGTGTGTGAGCCTGTCTGCCGCCCGCGCGGAACTGCTCGCGCTTCTGGAAACGTCGACTGCGCACGTTCCATAACCGTTAAACGGCGGTTCATCCCTGTGGTCGGGCGCTGGCGCGCCGACAACCCTTGCATGATGCAAGTCACTCTTTCCGCATGAAGGCCTCGCGTACGGCGGCCTTGCTGTCGCTGACCGATGCCCATGTCCGGCGCAAGCGCCAGGCGCTGCAGGCCGCGCGCGGAGAAGTGCAGCAGCTGAAGAGTCAGCGCGTGGCCGTGACCGAACATCTCAAGCGCTATCAGAACGCTGCCAACGCCGACGCGAGCGCCGCCCTTCCCGGCACCTTGCATCTGCAGCACAAGTTTCGGCTCGGCCTGACCCGTCACGTCAGGCAGATCGACGCGTTGATCGATGCAGCCGAAGAACGCCTTGGACAGGTCGCGACAAGCTGTCGAAGAGCGCAGGCCCGGCACCTCGCTTTACAGGCCGTGCATCGGCGAACTGTTGTGGCCGACACGCTCGCGAGCGAACGCCAGGAACGTCGTCGCGACGATGAGTGGGTGCGTAGCCTCTCAGCCCGTCGCCGCCAAGCCAGCCCGTCGATCCCGTCCAGGCACGCATCAGGCCACGCATCAGGCCACGCATCAGGCCACGCATCAGGCCGCCACACCGATAACGTTCAGAGAGTTGACCGATGAGCACAACGATCGAGCCCCGACCGCGAGCGATGCCCGGCGATGGTGCCGAGGGTCTGATGCCCCTTCATCCGCTCAGCGGCTGCTGCTCTCCAAATGGCGCTTCTGGCAAGGATTCGCGGACGTTCGGCACCCATCTGCAGCAGGCGATCGACAAGACACCGTCGTCGCAGGCGACTACACCCGGCGGCAGCAGCGGCGTGACGCCCGCTGATTCGGCGTCGGCTGGATCAACCGTTCGCGCCGGTGACGCGACACCTGTCGGTGACGACAATGGCCCGGAGGCGGCGGCAACCTCGGACTCGTCGGCTGCGGCATCGCCCGCGGGCCCGAGCACGCCGGATTCGTCCGAAGACGAGGTCGAATTCGTCGATGCGACGCGCTTGTCGAGTGAGTCTGTCGTCGAGACGCTTGTCGGTGACGACGAGATGGATACGCAGAGTACCGGACTTGCATCGATCGTCAAGGAAGACGACGCGACCGTTGACGAAGCTCCATTGAAGACAGAGGGTGAGCCTGTCGACGCGGCCGTAGCGCCCGCGTCGAAGTCATCGACAGCAGCAGCGGCCGGTGCACCTGGCGCGCCCCTGTTGACAGCGGCCGTGGATGTGCTCGAGCCGACGATGGCGGTGGGTGAGGAGCGTGATGCCGATGACGCTGGACGCGTCACGCTCGACGCGAGCGCTGACCGCGAGACGCAGGCACTGTTCGACGGTGAGCTTGCCGCAGCGGGTGAAAACCCGTCACTGCCGGTCTCGACCCATCTGGTCGAGCAGCGCGAGCTACCGACAGCGTCGGCGGTTCGAGCTGAACATGCGGAGCGCGGTGAGCGTGCTCACCCGGAAGGCGCTCGATCATCAGGGGACGCTCTTGTAGAAAAGCAAGCACGTACTGCAACCGAGCGACAGGCGGCGGTGGTGGCCGATGCCTCACGGCCGACCGACTCGGTGGCAGTCGCCACCGCGACTTCTGCGTCCGGCGTCAGAGTCGATCTGCTTCAAGAGGGTCGACCCGGAGCACGTGCTGCCGGGGCGGTAGCACTGCCGTTGTCCGCGGGCAGCGTGTCGAGCGCTGGCATGCCGACGCTGGTTGAAGCTGGACGACCCGATACACCGGGCGATGCTCGCGCGTCCGTGCAGCCGTCAGGTGTCGCGACCGATATCACCGCGAGCACCGGTGAGGACGGCGATTCTCTCGTGACCGCCGCGACCTTGCGCCGTGAATCGGCAATGGCGGCCGCCGCGGGTACCGCCCAGTCGAACATTGCTCAGTCCGGTGACGCCGCCCGGGAATCACGTGTCGACCCTTTGGCGTTCATGACCTCATCGCGAGTTGGCCGCGTGCCCCTTGACGGCCTGGTGGCCGAGGCGTCTGCCGATGCACGGTCGACGCCGAGCGCGCTCACATCGGCTTCGGCACCGGCCTTAGGCGCTCGGCTCGAATCGCTACTGCCCATGTCGATCGCGCCGCGAAGCATACCGCTCGAGGCCGGAATGGCGATTCCCGGAGCGGCTCAGCGTAGCAGCGGAGCGGGTGCTGCCGAAATGGCCGACGGTGTGCGCTGGACGATGAGCGAAGGCCGCGGTCAGGCGTGGCTTAACGTATCGCCCGCGGGCCTCGGGCCGGTGTCCATTCGCGTCAGTGTCGAGGCCGAGCAGGTCACCGTTGCAATTGCCGCGAGCCATCCGGCGGCTCGCGACGCGCTCGAATCCCTGGTGCCGCGCTTGCGTGAGCAACTCCTGGCGGACGGCCATGCCGATGTACATGTCGATATCTCGAATGGTGGTGATTCTCGGCAAGAGGCCTCGGCCGATAACCGGGGAGATGCCCGATCGGGCACGGGACATGCGATGAACGGGACAGACGACAAAGGTTCGTCGTCCGCTAGCGGCGATACCGCGAACACCTTCCGCGGACCTGGCGTGCAGACGTCAGATCGCGCACTGATCGATGCATGGGCATGAGCCTGGCGTTCAACGGGAAAACCAGACCCTGATGAAGAAGATGATATTCGCGGGTGCCGGTGTGCTGGCACTGATGGGTGTGGCGATAGCGAGTTCGGTCTTCGTCATGATGAAGTTCAGCCCCGCCCCCACAGCGGTGATGGGTGATCCGGCCGCGGCGATGCCGATGTCGAAGCCGGAAATGGATATCCTCTATCACCATGTTCAGCCCGAGTTCGTCGTCAACCTGCCAGGCGGCCGTAATCGCTTCCTGATGGTGGAGATGTCCATTGCCACCGATGATCAGAAGGCGATCGATGTGATCGACGAGCATCAGCCCGAGCTTCGTAACGATCTGCTCATGCTACTCGGCGAACAGGACCCGACATCGCTCGCCGGTAACGATGGCAAACTCGCGTTGCGCAGTGAAGCGGCCGCGGTCGTCGATGGCCTGGTCGAACGCCACTATGCGCCGGGCCGTATCCGCGATGTCTATCTCACCCGTTTCGTCATTCAGTAAGGCAAGGTTGATGAACGAAGTGGACGCCCAGGCGATAGCACGACAGTCGAGTGCAAAGATGTACGACTTCGTGCATCCAGGTCATCGGCTCGAGGCTGACTGGCCGGTTCTCGAGACAGTGCATCAGCACTTCGTCAGTGCCTTGTCGACGCGCTTGACCGAGCGCTTCCATCTGCCCTTGAGTTGCGATATCGCGCCGACGCGACGTACCCGCTACCGCGATTTCGTGGCCGCGCTCGACGGCCATGCTCTCGTGCACGAATATTCGCTCGGTCCGTTGCCGGGCGTTGCCTTGCTCTCCATCGAGGCGGGTTTCGTACCGGCGCTGGTCGATGGCTGGTTCGGTGGTACACCCGGCCTGCATGCGAATCAGGCCTTGGCTGAAAATGAAGACGCGCAGACCGATGGAGTATCCGATGAGGCGTCTGCCGGGGAGCGTGACGAGAACGACGCGACCGCCTCGGCGGACGACGGTGCAGATGACGACGGCGTTCGTGCCGATGACGAGAGTGCGACAGACAATGCCGCCAAGGACACAGCGAAGGCGGGTGCCGACGCGGCGCCGACAGGGCTTCCTGCACACCGCCCCGTCGGGCTGCATTCCGCGACCGAGCGTCGCGCACTGGGGTATGTGCTCGATACGGTGTCGGCAACGCTGGCTGAAGCCTGGACCGGCATCGCCACCTTTACCCCGGCAGTCGCCCGGAGTACGAGTGTCGAGCGGCTGGCACGCGGTGGCTACGGCGACGTGATGGTCGAGTGCCCGTTCACGCTCACCCCGTTCGGGCAGTCGTATGCAGCCTGCCTGACGTTTTCGGCCGCCACTCTCGAGCCCTTCGGTAATGCCCTTGCACGCGAGGATCATTCGCACCCGGTGCGCGATGCCGGCTTTCGTGGTGCGCTCGGCCGGGAACTGCTCGGCTGTGAACTCGAACTGCACGGTGTGCTCGCCGAGACGCGCATCACGCTCGCCGAGCTGATGGCCATGAAGCCGGGCGATTTCATTCCCTTGCGAGACGTGCAGAGCGTCTCGTTCCAGTCTCAAAGCATGCCCCTGTTCGATGCCCGCGTGGGCAAGTCGAACGGTCGCGTTTCAGCCAGCCTGTCGCGCTGGCATCTCCCTACCCGGTCCTGAAAAGATGGCACAGGAAAATACAGCTTCGTCACTCGATCCTTTGCCAGAGGGGCAGGGCGCAGACGGCGCGACCGGCGCTGGCGCTCCCGCCGCGGAGTCGACGCACGGCAACGAGGCATCCGGTCTGCACACGATGGCAGCGTCAGACTCTGGCGAACATGCGGGTGCAGGCCCATTGGCCGGAGGGATCGCCGACGTCGCCGTTCTCGGCAATATACCCGTCAAGCTTTCGATGGAAATCGGTCGCACCTCGATCACGATTGCGGAGTTGCTCAGTCTCGGCAAGGGCTCGGTTGTCGAGTTGCAACGCATGGCCGACGAGCCGCTCGATATCCTGGTCAACGGAACGCTGGTTGCCCATGGCGAGGCGGTCGTTGTCGGCGAACGCTTCGGTATCCGCTTGACAGACGTGATCAGTGCCAAGGAGCGACTCGGCAAGGTGGTCTGAATGGCCGGGTAACAGGTGGACCGACGTTACTTGTGAGCACCGCGGCACAGTTCCGGCAAGCAAGTGTTTCCCGATATGGAAACGCTCATGCCCTTCCGTCATTTCACCGCTTCGCGGCTGATCGCCTGCCTGTTGGTGTTTATCTTCACCGGCGGACCACTCGGCGCTGATACTCGAGAGGATCGCCTCACGGCCGCAACGCCGCTCGTGACCAACGCCGACGTCACGCCCGAGTCTCCGCTGATCGATTCGTCGGGTGTCACGGTGGGTAGCCAGACGGCCATGATCGGTACCCTGCTTCGACTGATCGCGGCGCTGGCCTTTGTCCTCGTGGCCTTCTGGGTATGTGCACGCTTGATGCGCAGACTCGATACCTTCGGCCGTCAACGGGCGCAACACGGTCTGCGCATCGTCGCGACCTTGCCGATCGGTCAGCGCGAACGCGTGCTGGTCGTGCAGGCAGGTGACGAACAGATTCTGCTCGGCGTCACTGCCCAGGCTATCGAGCGACTGCATGTCCTCGAGAAGCCGCTGGCGACGACCGCCGTGAGCCGTGAGGCATCGACGGTTTCGGGCGATGGGCATGAATTCCGCACCCGGCTGATGGCGGCCATGCAGCGCCGCGCCGGTGCCTCGTGAGCGCGGGTGACGGCACGGCCTGCCGCACGGGCTCGCGTTTGCGTCCTCCCCTGAGCCTGCGTCCTTCGCGTTATGGCCCGTTGCTCCGACGCCTGCTTTCGTGCGCATCTCCCATGGGGAAGGTTCTCTGCGTGTTCGTACTATTTCTCGTTGGTGCCATGCCTGTGTCAGCGCAACAGGGCTTGCAGGCGGTGACCGTCGAAACCACGCCGGGCGGTGGTCAGAGCTGGAGCGTCAGCCTGCAGGCTCTGGCACTCATGACAAGTCTGACTCTATTGCCGGCCGTGGTTCTGATGATGACCGCCTTCACGCGCATCACGATCGTGCTCGGCATTCTGCGCACCGCGCTCGGTACCCAGCAGACACCCTCCAACCAGATACTGATCGGTCTGGCGCTCTTCCTGACAGCCTTCATCATGCGCCCGGTCTTCGTCGAGGTCTACGAGAACGCGATCGCACCGTATCTCGATGAGCAGATCACGGCGGAAGTGGCACTGACCACGGCGGTGGAGCCGTTCCGGGTGTTCATGATCGCGCAGACGCGCGAGACGGATCTTGCCCTGTTCCTGTCGCTGTCCGGGTCCCCGCCAGTGGCGAGTGCGGCCGACGTGTCCCTTTGGGTGCTGTTGCCGTCGTTCGTGACCAGCGAACTGAAGACAGCATTCCAGATCGGCTTTCTCCTGTTCGTGCCGTTCCTGATCATCGACCTTGTGGTCGCCAGCGTGCTGATGTCCATGGGCATGATGATGCTTTCTCCGCTGATCATCTCGCTGCCGTTCAAGTTGATGCTGTTCGTGCTTGTCGATGGCTGGAATCTGGTACTCGGCACGCTTGCCGGCAGCTTCCACATCTGAGTCCTTCACACCCGAGCATGGCGCCATGACACCGGAAACAGTCATCGATCTTGGCCGCGAGGCCATCTACGTGACCGTACTGCTGGCTGCGCCCTTGTTACTGTCCGCGCTCGCCACCGGCTTGCTGGTGAGCCTGTTCCAGGCGGCGACACAGATCAACGAGCAGACACTCAGCTTCATTCCCAAGTTGCTTGCCATGGTCGTTGCTCTGCTCTTGGCTGGCTCCTGGATGTTGACCCTGATCATCGACTATACGCGCGGCCTCATCACCGAGATCGTGCCGCGGCTCGTCGGCAATTGACTCCGTCAATATTGCGTTGAAGGGCCACTAGCTCCATGACGCCGCTGGTACTGGATGGCAGCTCGATCGGTACGCTCATCGCGAGCTTTCTGTGGCCCTTCTTCCGCTTGTCCGCCCTGTTTGCGGTCATGCCGGTGCTGGGTGGCGCGGAGGTGCCCATGCGGGTAAGGGTCGGACTTGCCGTGGCCATCACGTTGCTGATCCTGCCGGTGCTACCCCCGTCCCCCGAGGTCGATGCTCTGTCTTTCGCTTCGCTGATCATCACTTTGCAAGAACTGATGATCGGTATTGCCATGGGTCTGATGATCAACGTGATCTTCAATGCCGTCACGCTCGGTGGCGAGAGTGTCGCCATCACCATGGGTCTTGGCTTCGCTTTGATGAACGACCCGCAGAACGGTGTCTCGGTGCCGAGTGTCAGTCAGTTCTATCTGATCCTCGCGACGCTTCTGTTCCTTTCCCTGAACGGTCATCACGCGGCGCTCGAGCTGGTCGTGTCGAGTTTCGAGAGTCTGCCGGTCGGTGTGGCGCTCGGACCGGATGCGATGTGGCAGCTCGCCTCTTGGGGCGCCATCATGTTTCGGGGCGCCTTGAGTGTTGCCCTGCCGGCGTTGGCTGCCATGCTGACGGTCAACATCCTGATGGGCGTGATGACCCGGGCGGCGCCACAGATGAACATCTTCTCGGTCGGGTTTCCGCTGACCATGACGGTCGGCTTCATCGCCATCGGTCTGACCCTGCCGTCATTCGGCGAAGGCTTTCAGGCGCTGGTCGTCGAACTGTTCGGCGCGCTTCGTCAGCTGGTGGGCCTCTGACATGGCCGAAGGTCAGGACAGCGGTCAGGAACGCTCCCTTCCTGCTAGTACGAAGAAGATCGAGGATGCCCGCAAGAAGGGCGATGTGCCGCGCTCGAGAGAAGTCGGCACCGCGCTGACGCTGCTCGGTGGTCTGGCTGCGCTCGCGCTGTTCGGCCCGCCGGGAAGCCAGATCTATCAAGACTTCGCGGCAGCGAGCTTTCGCATCGAGCGGGTCTTGATGTTCGATGACGCGGCCATGATTGCAGCCCTTCTCCACGCCTTCAAGGTCGCTCTCGGGATTCTCGCGCCGTTCTTCATCGTCAGTATCGTCGCGGCCATCGCGGGCTCGATCCTGCTCGGCGGATGGGTTGTCAGCAGCAAGGGCCTGATACCGGATTTCAAGCGGATGGGCCCGCTCAAGGGACTCGGCCGCATGTTCGGTCTGCAAGGTCTCGGCGAACTCGTCAAGGGTCTGTTGAAAGTCGTCCTGATCGGCGGGGTCGGTGCCTGGATGCTGTACCTGAAGCTCGACAACTATCTCGCGCTCGGTCGTACGCCACTCGAAGCGGCGCTGGTCGATGCGTTCTTGCTGATATTCGGCATGCTGCTCGTGTCGATCTTGCTGATTGCGTGCATCGGCGCTCTGGACATGCCCTGGCAGCGCTTTCAGCACGCCAAGAAACTGCGCATGACCCATCAGGAAGTGCGTGAGGAAGCCAAGGAGACGCACGGCAATCCGGAGGTGAAGTCGAAGCTCAGGAACCTGCAACAGAGTGTGTCCCAGCGTCGCATGTTGCGCGACATGGTCGATGCCGATGTCGTCATCGTCAATCCGACGCACTATGCGGTGGCGCTGCGCTACGTGGCTGACGAGTCGGCTCCGGTGGTGCTCGCGAGCGGGGTCGATCACATGGCCTTGCGCATGCGCGAGATAGCCAAGACCAACAGCATCGTCATGTTCAGTGCACCGGCGCTTGCGCGTGCGTTGTACCGACACGCACCGATCGGCAGCGTCATTCCGACGGGACTCTACGTCGCCGTCGCGCAGGTGCTTGCCCACGTGTACCGAACACGGGCCGGACCGGTACACGGCTTCGATCCTGCATCGCCTCCGACAAACTCGGACTTGCCGATCCCGCGCGAGCTCCGTGATACCGACCCTGACGAAGACGCGAGATGAAGACACTGCTTCCGCTGATCCGAGAACTCCGCCCGAGCGGTCTCGGCGCACCTTTCCTGGTGCTGCTGATGCTGGTCATGATGGTGTTGCCGTTGCCGGCGCTCGGGCTCGACTTCCTGTTCACGTTCAATATCGCCTTGTCGTTGATCGTGCTGCTGGTGACCGTGTACACGCCAAGGCCACTGGACTTCTCCTCGTTTCCGACGGTCATCCTCGTGGCGACCATGCTGCGTCTGTCGTTGAACATCGCCTCGACCCGCGTGGTTTTGCTTGAAGGTCACACCGGCACGGCGGCCGCCGGCCAGGTGATCGAGTCATTCGGCGAGTTCGTCATCGGTGGCAACTATGCGGTCGGTTTCGTGGTCTTCGCGATTCTCGTCATCATCAACTTTGTGGTCGTCACCAAGGGTGCCGGCCGGGTGTCGGAAGTCAGCGCACGTTTCGTCCTCGACGCCATGCCCGGCAAGCAGATGGCTATCGATGCCGACCTAAACGCCGGTATCGTCGATCAGGAAGAGGCGGGCCGGCGCCGCAGCGAGATTGCGCAGGAGGCTGATTTCCACGGTTCGATGGACGGTGCCAGCAAGTTCGTCAAGGGGGACGCCATCGCCGGTCTGCTCATCCTGCTCATCAACATCATTGGCGGGCTCACCATCGGCATGGGACAACATGGACTGTCCTTCGACGAGGCGGCGCGCAACTACGCGCTCCTGACCATCGGTGACGGACTGGTCGCACAGATTCCCGCGCTGCTCTTGTCGATGGGTACCGCGGTGATCGTCACCCGCGTCTCATCGGCTGGTGACATGGGTGAGCAGATCACTTTCCAGTTGTTCAACGATCCCCGGTCGCTTGCCATCACGGCGGCACTCATCACGCTGCTCGGGATCGTTCCCGGCATGCCGAACTTCGTCTTCCTGAGCCTGGGGCTCGGACTCGCAGGCTTTGCCTGGAAGCGCCATCGCACTAGTACGGCGGTACCAGAACCTCTCGATGAAACCGCCACCGACGAACCGTCGCGTGAACTTGGCTGGGACGATGTCCGCTCGACCGATCAGCTGGGACTGGAAGTCGGCTTCGGTCTCATTCCGCTGGTCGATGCTGCCCGTGGCGGCCGGCTGCCCGATCGCATTCGCGCGGTGCGTCGCAAGCTGACCGAAGAGCTCGGCTTCCTGATTCCCGCTGTGCATATACGTGACAATCTCGAACTCGAGGCGAACCGCTATCGCATCACCTTCAGCGGGGTGACCGAAGGCGAAGCGGACATCTACCCGGATCGTGAGCTTGCCATCGGTACGGGGCTCGAGCAGGACGGTCTGCCCGGCATCGCCGCGCTCGATCCGGCCTATGGCATGGAAGCCCGCTGGATCGAACCTGCCCTTGCCGATCGGGCTCGGGCTGCCGGCTACACCGTGGTCGATGCCGGTACCGTTGTCGCCACGCATCTCTCCAAGCTCGTTCAGGAGCGCGCTGGCGATCTGCTCGGACACGAGGAAGTGCAACAGCTGCTTGACGCACTCGGCAAGGACGCGCCGCGCCTGATCGAGGATCTGGTACCGAAGGCGCTGCCGCTGCCGACGGTGGTGCTGGTGTTGCAGAAGTTGCTCGAGGAGGGGGTACCGATACGCGACATCCGCACGATCGTCGAAACCCTCTCGCGTTCCGCCGGCGAGACCACCGATGCCGGTACCTTGACAGCGTATGTGCGGGTGGCGCTGCGTCGCCAGATCACCGGGCAGTTGACCGACTTCGCCAATGTACTGCCGGTCATTACGCTCGATGCCGAACTCGAGCAGCTCTGCCTGACGGCCTTTGAGAGCGAGAGCAACGGCGGTGTCGGTCTCGAGCCCGGTCTTGCCGAGCGCCTTTACGAATCGCTTGGTGACAGTGTTCGCCGGCAGGACATCGACGGCGAACCTGCCGTGCTCCTGGTCAGTCCGCGGTTGCGGCCCTGGCTTGCCGCCATGCTGCGCCAGACGATCCCGCTTCTGAAGGTGCTCGCCTACAACGAGATCGCTGAAAACAAGCGCATCAAGGTCATTGCCAACATCGGTGGACAGGAAGATCCACGCCAGCACGTCGAGGCGGATGCTGCATGAGTGCTGCAGACGCCATCGATATGCAAGCACGTCCCTTCATCGTGGGCTCGAGGTAACTCCCGGATAACACGTGTCGTGCGAATGCGCACGCCCGTCGGGCGGCATGTCCCGTGCACTCCCCACAGTCTTGACAGAACCGCCGGGCATGCCCTGGCCAACCGCTCGGAAACTCACTATGCAATTGAGACGGTTCACGCACGATTCCACCGCCGGTGCGCTGGATGCTGTTCGCGCAGCGTTCGGAGCAGATGCCATCATCCTGTCCAATCGTCAGATTGACGGCAAGGTCGAGATCATCGCGACCGGCACACTGGACGAGCATGCTCTGGCCACAGCCGAGGCGATGCAGGTATCGGAATCGAGGAAGCCAACCGCAGAGGCGGTTGCCTCGGCGGTGCGTCCCCCACAGCCGGCTACACCGCCGCGGGCGAGCCAGCCCGAGCGAGCGCCGATCCAGCGGGAGGCCACGCTCGACAGCCTGTCGCGTGATCTCGCTGCGCTTTCCGAGGAGGAAGCGCCTATGTCACTGCAGCCAGCCGGAACGACGGGTTCAGTTGCCATCGATGCCGACGACCGCGACGGTGCAGGTGCGTCGGATTCCCGGTCCGATCAGGCGCCGCAGCACGCAGTCCGGTCACGTGGTCAGACCGAACCGTCTTCCGTCAAGCCGTCTGCGGACAACGAGCGCCAGGAGAGCGCCGGTCCGGCAGGCAACGCCGCGACGTCTGACCCTTCGACGTCGCCGGGTGGAGATGAGGTGACGTTCGAGCGGCCTACAGAGGCTGCCGGCTGCGCGTCTTCCTCGAGCAAGGCCGCCGTTGCCGATACAACTGCCGTTGATGTCGACGCCATAGAGAAGCGACTGGCGCTGGGCGAGCATCGACGAGAGGAGCAGGCCACTCGAGTGGAATGTCGCCTGCGTCGGCTCGAAGTGAACCTCTGGGGCGAGACTGATCCGGTGAAGGCGGCGCACCTGCGACAGCTTCTGCGCTTCGGTTTCGGCGCTGAAATAGCGGTACGGCTGGTAGAGCGCCTGCCGCAGGACACCTCGGCCGACCTGGCCCTGCGCCGTTCGCTCGGCTTGATGAAATCGTCGCTGCCGATCGGCCATGATCGCACCGGCGAGGAACCGGGTGTGACCGTCTTGTCCGGTCCCGAAGGCGGTGGCAAGACGACCACGCTGGTCAAGCTTGCTACCGATCAGGTGCGCCGCAGCGGGTCCGATTCGCTGGTCATCATCGGTGCTGACAACCAGCGCATCGGCGCCTTCGAGATGCTGGAAGTGTATGGCCGCCTGCTCGGTGTACCCGTGGTGCGTGCGCGGGGCGCAAGCGAAATGGCGAGGCTGCTCGAGGGCTTTGCACACAAGCCGCTGGTGCTGGTCGACCACGTTCCGCTCGAGCGCGATGACGCTTTGCCGTGGGGAACTGACCCTGCGCTCAGACTGGAGATAGATGCCGGCAGGAAGTGCCGCCATCTGCTGGTGTTGCCGACGACACTTGAAAGTCGTGTCTTCGAATCGCATCTCGCTGCTCAGGTCGGACACGGTGTTACCCATCTCGTACTGACGCAGCTCGACCGGGCCGCCCGTCCGGGAGGTTGCTTCGCGCCGCTGATTCGTCATCAGGTGCCGGTGGCCTACGTATCGAAAGAAGCGCGGGTGCAGGAGTCGCTCGAGCGGGCCGATGCTGCGCGCCTGGTGGCCATGGCCGTGAATGCGGGGGTCGGTGCCCCGGCAAGTGTCGATGAGACGTGCCTGTCCACGTTGTTGCAACCCCCTCGTCGTGAAGCTCCGAGAGGGCCGGCGCCGACCGTCGACTTACCCGAGACGCGTCTCGGCCCGCCCTGGACCGAGGATGTCGTCGCGCATGCGAGGCCGCCGCTGAGTACCGCCGGCGGTGAGCCGTCGCTGGCCGATGCCGCCCGCGTCGACATGGGGAGCGATCCTGAGCTGCCGCGTGAACCGCTGCGTGCAGGTAATGGCAACGTCGACCGCACGGAGCATGCCCTGTGATTTCCCTGGCTGAATTTCTTGCCTTGAGTCTGGGCATCCTCTGTCTGATGTCAATCGGCGTTTTGGCGGTCATCGGCTGGCAACTGACGAAGAGCCAGCGCGAAACGCATCGTCGTGTCGTGGGTTTGTCGAGCGATTTGAAGGCTGTGACGAAGTTGCTCAGCAAGGAACTCGCTGCTGTGCGTAGCGACGGGTTCGTCAGGCGTGATGCGCTGCGCGATCTCGACGCCAACCTGAAACGGCTGGCAGCCGATGTGGTGCAGCGTGAGGTCTATCGCGGTGGCGCGCCGGATCACGCCCGGGTGGCCCATGCGGTGCGTGACGCCGATGATGTTGCGCAGACGGCCATCGACCACGGTCTGTCGCAGAGCGAAGTCGATCTGCTGGTGTCGCTGCACGGTATCTCGGGTGTGCCTGCGGTCGACCCCGCGGGTGAGGCCAAGGCTGACGACGCCACGGTTGCGGAAGTCTAGACCATGGATTTTGCAACTCTGGTCGGATTGATCGGCGGCCTCGGGTTCATATCGGCGGCAATCATCATCGGCGGTAGCGTCGGCACGTTCATCAACGTCGCTGGCCTGTCAGTAGTCGTTGGCGGTACCTTCATGGTGACTTTGTGCCAGATCTCGCTCGCTCAGTTACTTGGTTCGTTCAAGGTCGGGCTGCGTGCCTTCGTGCACAAGAGCGTCGCGCCCGAGAAGCTGATCGAACAGGCGGTAGAACTCGCCGAGATTGCGCGCAAGGAAGGGGTGCTGGCGCTCGAGAACAAGGAAATAGAGGACCCCTTCCTCGAAAGCGGCGTTCGTCTGTGTATCGACGGGCATCCTGACGATGTCGTGCGCACCATGCTTGCCAAGGATATCAACCTCGAGCTCGATCGGCAGATGCTCGGTATTCGCATGTTCAAGTCGATCGCCGAGGCAGCACCTGCGATGGGCATGATCGGCACGCTCATCGGTCTGGTGCAGATGCTCGCCAACATGGACGATCCGAAGGCCATTGGTCCGGCCATGGCCATCGCCCTGCTGACGACACTCTACGGGGCAATCATCGCCAATGCCGTCGCCTTGCCGATCGCCGCGAAGCTGAAGGCGATCAGCGAAACCGAGCGGCTCAACAAGATGCTGATCCTGGAATCGATCAAGGGCATCCAGGATTCACGCAACCCGCGCGTTCTGCAGCAGTTGTTGACGACCTATCTGCCAGAGAACAAGCGCGAAGCCGCGTTGGCCGATGACGCCAGGGACAAGGCCGCATGAGTGATGCAGAGGAGCATGAGTGTCCGGAATGCGAGGAAGGTGCTCCGGCATGGCTTGCGACCTTCGCTGACCTGATGTCGCTGTTGATGTGCTTCTTCGTCTTGCTCCTGTCTTTCTCGGAGATGGATCTGGAGAAATACAAGCAGGTAGCGGGTTCGATGAAGTTCGCGTTTGGCGTTCAGAAGGAGATCGAGGCCGATGAGATTCCAAAAGCAGAAAGCATCGTCAAGCAGGAATTCTCGCCTGGCAAGCCGGAGCCGACCGTCCTGCAGACCATTCGACAGCAGACCCGCATGGAGAACAAGCCGGTACCGCGTTCTCCAGAGGAGCTCGATCAGGCCTTGTCGGATCTTGTGGCCGAGATACGGGCGAGTCTCTCCGATGAGCTGGGCAACGAGGAGCTCGAGCTCGACATCAATCCGGATGGAGTGACCTTGCGTGTACGTGAACGTGATGCGTTCCCGTCTGGAAGTGCTGCACTGCAAGCCGGGTTCAAGCCGGTGCTCGACAAGCTCGTTGGCGTGCTAAACGATCTGGAAGGTTCCATCATCGTGTCCGGACACACCGACAACGTGCCGATCACGACGCGAGTATTTCCGTCAAACTGGGTGCTGTCATCGGCGCGCGCCGCCTCGGTCGTGCACCATCTGGCGACCGCCGATCTAGATGATCCCTCCCGTATCGAGATTCGCGCTTACGCCGATACGCGTCCGCTGACGGCGAACGATACGCCCGAAAATCGGGCACGTAATCGTCGCGTCGAGATCAATGTGGCGTTGGGTGAAAGTTAGTTTCAAGTCGTTACCCACCCCCTTCGGCTGATTCCCGAGCACGCCGGTCGGGCGCTCTTCCCGTCAGGCGCTCCTCCCCCGATCGTCCTTGAGAATGCTCTCCATCACACTCGCATAGGTGCGATGCGCTTCGTGCTCGGCGCGCACGTGATATGTGTCGTCACTGATGGTGCGGCGTGCTTTGCGCGCCACCTCCATCAGCTCAACGTCTGCCGCGCGTAGCGCCACAACCGTTGCCGCATCCGGTGCCACCGAATTTCTCCCACCGGTGTTCTGCCGCCCTGGCTCGAGCAGGCGAAGGCGTTGCTCGTCGAGACAGCTGACGTGGGTCCAGTCAGCCGCTCTGGCGGCGTCGAGCATCGACCGGGTCGTGTCGAGCAAGGCGTTGACGATTTCAGCATTCATCAAGTGCAGTCATCAATGAACAGGCCACTTGTCAGCCTGCCGGTCGGATGCCTTCATCAGAGGTTGCCGAGGCGATCGGTGAGGAAGGCACTGGTGGACTGGAGCTGACTGACGACCTGGTCCATGGCGACGAACTGTCGACGGAGTCGGGCTTCAGTCTGCTCGAGCCGGTACTCGAGGCGTTCGGACTGTTGATCGAGGCTGGCGCGGCGAGATTCGACACCGTCCTCGCGATCGCTGATGAGCCCGTCGGCGCGGGTGAATTCGTCGATCGATTCGGTGAGCCGGGCGGCGAAGCCGGTATCGCTGACGGCGAAGGCGTCGACGAAGCGCTCGAGGCTGGCGGTCTGGGCGGCGGCGAGTCGGGCCTCGTCGATGCTGAGCATGCCGTAGCGATCGAAGGTGAAGCCGAGTTCGGTGGGCTGCAGGGAGATGTCGCCGACCATGATGGGCAGGGCGAAGGTGCTGCGCAGGCGCAGTTCGGCGTCGCGGGGGAGTCGATCGCCCTGCAGATCGCCCTCGGAGAGTTCGCTGAGCTGGGTGCGCAGGGCGTTGTAGTTCTCGACGAAGGTGTCGAGGCTCTCGCGCAGGCTTGCGGTGTCGCGGGCGGTGCCCAAGGTGGCGGAGCCTGCGCCGACGAGTTCGAGGGAGACGCCCTCGATGACCTCGGAGACGGTGTTGGAGGAACTGGTGACGGCGAAGCCGTCGACGATCAGCGAGGCATCGGCGGCGGCGGTGATTTCGGTGAAGATTTCGGCGGCAGAGGGCGGCGTGATGGTGATGGCGTTGACGGTGCCGGCCTCGCGGGCATTGAGGACGAGGCGGGTGCCGCCGTCGACGTTGAGGAGGCTGGCGACGATGGCGTCGTTGTCGGTGGCGTCGTTGATGGCGTCACGCAGCGCGGTCATGGAGCGGCTGCCGGGGTCAAGTTCGATGGAGAAGGCGGTGTCGCCGGAGGCGAAGGACCAGGTGCCGGTGGCCATGTCGGCTTCGCTGGAAGCCTTGGCGTCGGAGGCTACGCGGTGGGCGGCGGCGAGCGAGGTGACGGTGATGTCATGGGTCTCGGCGGCGGCGGTGCCGCTGGCGGTGGCGGTGAACACGGCCTCGTCGGAGGAGGAGGCGAGAAAGGGGCCGAAGCGGGTGGTGTCGCCGAGGAGGGAGGCAGAGGAGGTGAGCTCGCTCATGGCGCTCTTGACGGTGCCGAAGGCACTGAGTTCGACGTCGAGGCGTTCGCGGCGAGCGTCGAGGGCGCGTATGGGGGCGCGTTCGAGCTCATTGAGCTGACTGAGAATGCTCTCGACATCGATGCCGGAGCCGGCACCTGCTGCTGTGATCATGGTGAAATCTCCGCGTTGTCGTGAAGGGACATCTCCCGGTGAAACGGCCCCCGGAGCGGGTGGCTCCGGGGGTCATCACTTGCTGCGTGGAGAAGCAATGCGGTGTTGCGGCGCGGAGCTCTAGCCGAGGAGCTGGAGGACGCTCTGGGGTGCGGCATTGGCCTGAGCGACCATGGCGTTACCGGCTTGCTGGAGAATCTGCGAGCGGGTCAGGGCGGCGGTCTCGACGGCGAAGTCGGCATCGATGATGCGCCCGCGCGCGGCGGCCTGGTTCTCGACGCCAATCTGCAGGTTGTTGATCGCGCTCTCGAAGCGACTCTGTACCGCGCCGTACTTTGCTCGTTCGGTCGTTATGGCACCGATGGCAATGTCAAGCACCGCCAGTGCCGCATTCGCCTGGGTTGCGTCCGTGCCGCTGATGGTTGCCGATATCGCATCGGTTATGTCGCCGGTCGCACTGATGCTGACCGTCGTGATGCCGAGTGTCTCGCCAGCGTTTGCACCCACCTGAAAGGCAAAGGCCTGGGCGCTCGCATCGAGAATCGCTTTACCGTTGAACTGTGTGGTGGCGCCGATACGTGTGATCTCCGCCCCCAGTGCCTCGAATTCCACATTGAGGTTCTCGCGATCTCCGGAACTGTTGGTGCCGTTGGCGGACTGCACGGCAAGCTCGCGCATGCGTTGCAGCATGTTGCCGATCTCGTTGAGACCACCTTCCGCGGTCTGCGCAAGCGAGATGCCGTCGTTGGCGTTCCTGATGGCGACGTTCATGCCGCGCACCTGAGTGTTCATGCGCTCGGCGATGGCGAGGCCGGCGGCGTCGTCCCGTGCGCTGTTGACGCGAAGGCCTGAACCGAGGCGTTGCATGGCAGTGGCCATGGTGCCCTGCGAGCGCGAAAGATTGCGCTGCGCGGTCAGGGACATGATGTTGGTATTGATGGTCTGTGCCATGGTCTCGTCTTGCTCCGGGTTCTCGTTGTGACTTGTCGGTCGTCTGTTGTTTGACATTCGTGCAATATCCGGTTCCCCGGGTCACGACCGACAAGGTCGTTCTGCACGTGTGCGAGTTCCAGCTTGTACGGGTTTGTCTGTCTGAGAAGCTTCTAGCGGCGCGTCGAGGTGGGTGCTGATGCTGCCCGGAGTGACGTAGCCTGCAGTTCCCGGCTCACGAAATCACCTTTCCGGGTATTTCTTGAAGCCGTCCGCCCGACGATCGTTCAGCAAGTTCCTGACAGAGGCTGATGATCATCGGGCAAGTGATGTATCAACGACGCAGTAACTGCAAGACGCTCTGCGGTGCCGAATTGGCTTGTGCCACCATCGCGTTCCCCGCACGTTGCAGTATCTGCGAGCGGGTCAGGGCAGCAGTCTCGACGGCGAAGTCGGCATCGATGATGCGCCCGCGAGCGGCGGCCTGGTTCTCGACGCCGATCTGCAGGTTGTTGATCGCGCTCTCGAAGCGACTCTGCACTGCGCCATACTTGGCGCGTTCGGTGGTCACCGCGCCGATGGCCGTATCGAGGGCGGCCAGTGCAGCGTTCGCGTTGGCGGAAGTGGCGCCGTCGATAGTCGCTCCGGTCGCGCCGGTAATGTCCCCTGTAGTACCAAGATTGGCTGTGGTAATGCCGAGGGTTTCCCCGGCATTCGCGCCGACCTGAAACGCGAAGGTGCCGGCGCTGCTGTCGAGAATGAGCTTTCCATTGAACTGGGTTGTCGTGCCGATGCGCAAGACTTCGGCCGCCAGTGCTGTGTATTCCACATTCAGGTTGGCACGATCGCCCAGGCTGTTGGTGCCGTTGGCGGACTGTACGGCGAGCTCACGCATGCGCTGCAGCATGTTGCCCACCTCGTTGAGGCCGCCTTCGGCGGTCTGCGCGAGCGAGATACCATCGTTGGCGTTTCTGATGGCGACATTCATGCCGCGCACCTGAGTGTTCATGCGCTCGGCGATGGCGAGGCCGGCGGCGTCGTCCCGCGCGCTGTTGACGCGAAGACCCGAACCGAGGCGCTGCATGGCGGTGGCCATGGTGCCTTGCGAGCGCGATAGATTGCGCTGCGCGGTGAGGGACATGATGTTGGTATTGATGGTCTGTGCCATGGTCTCGTCCTGCTCTGGTTTATTATTCTTGTTAGTCGGTTGTACCTGTCTTCGGTGATGCTCATCACCTCGGTCGTCGAATCGCGAACGCGAGGTCGCTCGGCAGCCGTCCTGTTGTCGACGAGGCCTTCCCCGGAGCCAGGGTATTCCGGAGAAGGCTCATTGGCACCGCAACCCAAGTGAGATTTCGCGCGTTATCGCGCAGGCGATCAGCCGAGTAGCTGAAGCACGCTTTGCGGTGCCGAATTGGCTTGTGCCACCATGGCATTGCCGGCCTGCTGAAGAATCTGTGAGCGGGTCAGCGAGGCGGTCTCGACCGCGAAGTCGGCATCGATGATGCGCCCGCGAGCGGCGGCCTGGTTCTCGACGCCGATCTGCAGGTTGTTGATCGCGCTCTCGAAGCGGCTCTGTACGGCACCGTAGCTCGCCCGTGCCGTGGTAACTGCCGTGATCGCCAGATCGAGTCGGTCTATGGCGGCAGAAGCCTTGTCGGGGACTGCGCCTTCGATGCCGTTGGTAGCGAGGATGGCCGCTGCCACATCGGTCTGTGCGCCGATGTTGGTGGTGACGATACCGAGCGTCTCACCGGCGTTTGCTCCCACCTGGAAAGCGAAGGTGGCAGCGCTTGCACCGATGATCGTTCTGCCGTTGAACTGAGTGGTCGTGCTGATCCGGGCGACCTCCGCGCCGAGAGCCTTGAACTCGACATCGAGGTTGGCGCGATCGCCCGTGCTGTTGGTACCGTTGGCAGACTGCACGGCGAGCTCGCGCATGCGTTGCAGCATGCTGCCGATCTCGTTGAGACCGCCTTCGGCAGTCTGTGCAAGCGAGATGCCGTCGTTGGCGTTCCGGATGGCGACGTTCATGCCGCGCACCTGAGTGTTCATGCGCTCGGCGATGGCGAGGCCGGCGGCGTCGTCCCGTGCGCTGTTGACACGAAGGCCCGAACCGAGGCGCTGCATGGCCGTGGCCATGGTGCTTTGCGAGCGCGAAAGATTACGCTGCGCGGTGAGGGACATGATGTTGGTATTGATGGTCTGTGCCATGTTCTGGACGTGCTCCGATTCGTTGTTGTTATTGTTGTTGACCGGTTCTTTTTCTTTCGAGCGCTGCTGCGTTCCTGGTCCCTGTCTACGATGATGTGCAGCGCCCCGTTCCTCGGATCACGACCGGCAAGGTCGTTGTGCACGTATCCTGAAATTCCCACTCATCCCCGGAGCGAGTGGCTCCGGGGCACTCTCGGGTGGCTCATGGGCGACCTGGGGGCGGTGAAATGCTGCCCGTTGTCGCTGTCAGGTGAGTGATCTGGCTAACCGGCGAGTTATCTAGCCGAGTAGCTGAAGCACGCTTTGCGGCGCCGAGTTGGCCTGGGCGACCATGGCATTGCCGGCTTGCTGGAGGATCTGCGCGCGGGTCAGCGCGGCGGTCTCGACCGCGAAGTCGGCATCGATGATGCGCCCGCGAGCGGCAGCCTGATTCTCGACACCGATCTGCAGGTTGTTGATCGCACTTTCGAAGCGACTTTGTACGGCACCAAACTTTGCGCGTTGAGTCGTCACGGCGCCAATGGCGCCATCGAGCGCAGCAAGCGCTAATACGGCAGCATCGGCCGAGGCACCGCTGATGCTTGCGCCGGTCGCGGAAAGAATATCCAGATTGCCGCCAAGGTCCGAGGTCGAGATATTGAGCGTTTCGCCGGCGTTGGCGCCGACCTGGAAGGCGAAGGTCGCGGAGGTGTCGAGGACGGCATTGCTGTTGAACTGTGTGGTCGTGCCGATGCGCAAGACCTCGGCTGCCAGTGCAGAGTACTCGACGTTCAGGTTGTTTCGATCGCCCGCGCTGTTGGTGCCGTTGGCGGACTGCACGGCAAGCTCGCGCATGCGCTGCAGCATGTTGCCCACTTCATTGAGGCCGCCTTCAGCCGTCTGTGCGAGCGAGATGCCGTCGTTGGCGTTCCGGATGGCGACGTTCATGCCGCGCACCTGGGTGTTCATGCGCTCGGCGATGGCGAGGCCGGCGGCGTCGTCCCGTGCGCTGTTGACGCGAAGGCCCGAACCGAGGCGCTGCATGGCGGTGGCCATGGTGCCTTGCGAACGCGATAGATTGCGCTGCGCGGTGAGGGACATGATGTTGGTATTGATGGTCTGTGCCATGGTCTGGACTTGCTCCGATTTGCTGTTCTTGTTTTTGTTCTTCGGATTGTTGTTGTTGTTCTTTCTCAGGTGTGTCCCTGTCGTCGGGTCACTACCGGTCGAATCGTCGTACGTACTGTTTCCTTCGTATCTGAACCGCTAGCGGCGTGATCGGGAAAATGCCTGAGTGACGCAACCGGCAATTCGGGTCGCTGCGGGGTGAAGCCGGGCCGTTACCGGAACCGTTACACATTAAAGAGAATGGTGAATCGGCCGCAGTTCGCCTTTCCGAACGCGCTCAGGCGTCCTGGAGAGGCGCGCTGAGGATATCAAGCGGCAGGAAGCGATCGAAGCGGTGGTAGCCGGCGACGATGGCGGCATGCAAGGCGATTGGCTCACCGTTGGCATCGCGTTCCACGATCCAGTCCACCGGCAGGTGGTGGAACTCGTGAACCATGGAGGGAATGCCGGCAGCGGTTGCGGCTAGATGCGTCTCGCCGGTACGCGTGTCGCGAAACGCCGGGTATAGTCCGGTGAGTGCAGGAGGAAATCCCTGGCGCGAAAAGCTGAATTCCGCTGACTTCCCGGCGGCATCATCAAGGACCTGTTCGAACGATTTCATGCGGCGCGCGCCACGGGAGCCATGCCCGCCCAGCCATCGCGCAGTGTGGCGAGCAGTGCCTGCGCCGCGTCAAGCGGTGCGTTTTCGCCGTCTTGATCAGCCTCGAGCAGCCGATCGCAGATGTGCGTGTAGAGGACGAAGAGCTGCTGTGCTATCGGGTCTCTTTCCGGCTCTCGCAGCGACGCCTGCAGCTCTTGCACGATGGCAAGCGCACGGTCGATGACCCGATGGCGTTCTTCGCGTTGTTCGGGGGCGTGAAGCTCTCTCGCGGTCGACATTCGCGCCAACGCACCATCGAACAGCATCAAGGTGAGTTCGTGGGCATTTCGGCCTTCGACCAGTCCCGTGCGACTGATGTCGAGATAGGCGGCGCGGGCGGCGTTCATCGGGTGCACTCCTTGCGAAGGTGAACAGGCCACTTGTCAGCCTGCCGGTCAGATGCCTTCATCAGAGGTTGCCGAGGCGATCGGTGAGGAAGGCGCTGGTGGACTGAAGCTGGCTGACGACCTGGTCCATGGCGACGAACTGTCGACGGAGTCGGGCTTCAGTCTGCTCGAGGCGGTACTCGAGGCGTTCGGACTGCTGATCGAGATTGGCACGGCGAGATTCGACGCCGTCCTCGCGATCGCTGATGAGCCCGTCGGCGCGGGTGAATTCGTCGATCGATTCGGTGAGTCGGGCGGCGAAGCCGGTATCGCTGACGGCGAAGGCGTCGACGAAGCGCTCGAGGCTGGCGGTCTGGGCGGCGGCGAGTCGGGCCTCGTCGATGCTGAGCATGCCGTAGCGATCGAAGGTGAAGCCGAGTTCGGTGGGCTGCAGGGAGATGTCGCCGACCATGATGGGCAGGGCGAAGGTGCTGCGCAGGCGCAGTTCGGCGTCGCGGGGGAGTCGATCGCCCTGCAGATCGCCCTCGGAGAGTTCGCTGAGCTGGGTGCGCAGGGCGTTGTAGTTCTCGACGAAGGTGTCGAGGCTCTCGCGCAGGCTTGCGGTGTCGCGGGCGGTGCCCAAGGTGGCGGAGCCTGCGCCGACGAGTTCGAGGGAGACGCCCTCGATGACCTCGGAGACGGTGTTGGAGGAGCTGGTGACGGCGAAGCCGTCGACGATCAGCGAGGCATCGGCGGCGGCGGTGATCTCGGTGAAGGTCTCGGCGGAGGGCGGCGTGATGGTGATGGCGTTGGCGGTGCCGGCCTCACGGGCATTGAGGACGAGGCGAGTGCCGCCGTCGACGTTGAGGAGGCTGGCGACGATGACGTCGTTGTCGGTGGCGTCGTTGATGGCGTCACGCAGCGCGGTCATGGAGCGGCTGCCGGGGTCGAGTTCGATGGAGAAGGAGGTGTCGCCAGAGGCGAAGGACCAGGTGCCGGTGGCCATGTCGGCTTCGCTGGAGGCCTTGGCGTCGGAGGCTGTGCGGTGGGCAGCGGCGAGCGAGATGACGGTGATGTCATGGGTCTCGGCGGCGGCGGTGCCGCCGGCGGTGGCGGTGAACACGGCCTCGTCGGAGGAGGAGGCGAGAAAGGGGCCGAAGCGGGTGGTGTCGCCGAGGAGGGAGGCAGAGGAGGCGAGCTCGCTCATGGCGCTCTTGACGGTGCCGAAGGCACTGAGTTCGACGTCGAGGCGTTCGCGGCGGGCGTCGAGGGCGCGTATGGGGGCGCGTTCGAGCTCATTGAGCTGACTGAGAATGCTCTCGACATCGATGCCGGAGCCGGCGCCTGCTGCTGTGATCATGGTGAAATCTCCGCGTAGTCGTGAAGGGACATCTCCCGGTGAAACGGCCCCCGGAGCGGGTGGCTCCGGGGGTCATCACTTGCTGCGTGGAGAAGCGATGCGGTGTTGCGGCGCGGTGCTCTAGCCGAGGAGCTGGAGGACGCTCTGCGGCGCGGCATTGGCCTGGGCGACCATGGCGTTGCCGGCCTGCTGGAGAATCTGCGAGCGGGTCAGGGCGGCGGTCTCGACGGCGAAGTCGGCATCGATGATGCGCCCGCGCGCAGCAGCCTGGTTCTCGACGCCGATCTGCAGGTTGTTGATCGCGCTCTCGAAGCGACTCTGCACCGCACCGTATATGGCTCGTTGTGTCGTCACCGCGCCGATAGCAGCATCGAGTAGTACGAGTGCGGCGGATGCATTGGAGGAATCGGCGCCATCGATCCCGGCAGTCGATATGATGGCCGCTGCGACAGCGGTATCTGCCGCGATGTCTGTGGTCGAGATGTTGAGCGTCTCGCCTGCATTCGCACCGACCTGGAAAGCGAAAGAGTCGGCACCGGAACCGACGACCTTGATGCCGTTGAATTGTGTGGTGCTGCTGATCCGCGCCACTTCCAGGCCCAGTGCCTTGTATTCGACATCGAGGTTGTCGCGGTCTCCTTCGCTGTTGGTACCGTTGGCAGACTGCACGGCGAGTTCGCGCATGCGTTGCAGCATGTTGCCGATCTCGTTGAGGCCACCTTCGGCGGTCTGCGCGAGGGAGATGCCGTCGTTGGCATTCCGGATGGCGACGTTCATGCCGCGCACCTGGGTGTTCATGCGCTCGGCGATGGCGAGGCCGGCGGCGTCGTCCCGTGCGCTGTTGACACGAAGACCCGAACCGAGGCGCTGCATGGCGGTGGCCATGGCGCCCTGCGAACGCGAGAGATTGCGCTGCGCGGTGAGGGACATGATGTTGGTATTGATGGTCTGTGCCATGGTCTCGTCTTGCTCCTGTTGGAAAGAGAGATCCTTTTTTTCTTTGTTGTGCAGCGCCCCGTTCCTCGGGTCGCGACCTCGAGTATCGACTCGAGTGTCGCTGTGCACATGTCAGGTCTCGGCGAGACTGAACAAGCTAGCGGCGACCGGAGAGTCGCCCTGAGCCTCGGCTAAGTGACGTAACCGGCACTTCCGTTCAGTGAAAGCTCGATCGCTCAGAGATAGTTGAACAGCGACAGGTTCTCGACCCGTGCCCACGACTTCTGCAGCGCTTCGAGCGCGAAGGCGCGGCTCTCGAGCCGGGTAATGGCCTCGGCCACGTCGACGTCCTCGAGGTTCGACGAGGTGCGCGCGAGTTCGAGTGCCATGCCTTCATTCTCGGTGCGACTGCTGTCGATGACCTGCAGGCGCGTGCCGACGCGTGAGCGCGCCGTGTTGACCGCATCCTTCGCCTGATCAATATCTCCCAGCGTCAGGTTTAGCCCCTGAAGGTACTGCGCCTTCTGGGCATCGGTCACACGCGGTGCGTCGAGTCTCGCTGCAAATTGCTCGATGGTGGTGAACATGTCGCGTCGTGCATTGCCCTGGATCTCGAACACGTCGCCGGTCGAGGGCGCTCCCTCGATGCGTGTCGTCAGACCCTCGAAGGTGATCGCTTCGCCTGCCGTGTACGGGGCTGCAGTCTGTACCGCTGTGCCACTGGCAACATCGATGACGGAGTACTCGTCGGCTGCCGTGAATTCGATGCGATAGTCCGTGTCACGGAAGGCCGTGGCGTCTACCACTGACCCACTATCGATGATTCCCGTGCCGGTGTTGGCCGTGTCGGCGGCCACCGCGAAACGACCATTGCCCGTGGGGGTCCGCATGAAGACTTCCATGCCGACGTCCCCGCTGGTCGCTGTTCGCGACGGGCCGATGGGTAGATCGCGGCCGATCGAGTCCCCGCGATAGAGTGTCGGCGTGCCCTGTTCGAACGGCCGTATGTCGGAGCGGCTGCCGGCGAAGATGTAGTCCCCGGCCGAGTCCTGCGCGTTGGCGGTCTCGACCAGCTCGCCGAGCCGTTCGATGACTTCCGTACGTAATGCAGCACGGTCACCGTCTTTCAAGCTGCCACCTGCCGCGACGGCCAGTTCACGGATCCGTGCGAGTGACTCATCGGCGCGGGCGAGAGCCGTTTCTTCAAGTGCCAGCCGACTTTCAGCGGCGTCCGCATTACGCAGGTACTGGGTCAGTCGCCCCTGGGTATGCTTTATGCTTTCAAGTCTTGCCGCATGGGCGGGATCGTCCGACGGGCGATTGATCCGCTTGCCGCTGGCGATCTGCTCACGGGCAATGGCGATGGCCTCCTGTTGTTCGCGGATATCGGCGGCGAGCACACGTGTGCTATGAGCTTGCGTTATGCGAGGGGTCATCGGCGTACGGCTCCGAGTATGGTCTGGAAGAGTGTGTCGGCGACCGCTATGGCCTGTGCCGACGCCTGATACGCCTGCTCGTAGCGGGCGAGGTCGACGGCTTCTTCATCCAGATTCACTGCAGAAACCGACTCCACCCTCCCGATAGCATCGTCCCTGAGGGTCTCGAGTGCGCCCGCCCGGGTATCGAGGGTACGCGTGCGCCCGCCGATATAGGTGATCAGGCTGGCGTGTTCGGTGACGACCGAATCACGTCCACCGATAACCTTGGCATCCTGGCGCTCGGCCAGTGCGATTGCATTGCCGTTGTCGCCGCGCGCGTCGGTGTTCGGATCGATGCCGTGAATGTCGCCTGCGCGCGGCATACCTTCGAGTGTCGTCGACCAGCCGTTGTGCGTGATCTCCGTACCGCCTGCGTAGGGCATGCCGGCGGCGAGAACCGTGCCACTGGCGCGCTCGACCAGGTTGTAGTTGTCGTCATCGACAAAGACGATGTCGACCGGCGTATTCAGTGCCGGGTCGCTCGCGTCGACGATGCTCGGTGCCTGCAGCTTCGCGTCACCGGCGTTACCGACGTCGTCACTGGCATGCAGTGCCCGCGCGAGAGCCAGAGCATCCCCCTGCGTCACGAGATTCTTGAGCCCGCCAGCGGCGTGCGCGGTAGCCGACACGATGAAGGTATCACCCACCGCGGGCGTGCCACTCTGCACGGCAAACTCGAGGCCGTCGACGATCAGTGGCAAGGTGCCGGTGCTGGTATTTCCGTCGCTTCGCCGGGTGACCTCGAAGGCACCGCCGTCCCAGCGGAGCAGGTAGTCGGATGCGGCAAGCGCCGAGGCATCGTCGACGCGTGCCTCGAGCGTTGCATTGCCGGTGTTCTCGATACCTGACAGCGCCAAGGGTTCCGCACTATCGAGCCAGACGCCTCCGGTGCGACCGAGCGCGTCAATGCCGAGTGCGTGTTGCTGGTTCATCTCGGCAGCAGTGGTCAGGGCGATTCGTCCGAGTCGATGGCGCACCGGATCGAGCGTTTCATCGACGAAATCGTGCAGACCGCCAAGGCTGCCGCCGAGCGGTGTACCGCTCAGCGACACACGACCACCACTTCTGTTTTCCGTCTCGATACGCACACGTGCCGTGGCGACAGGGTCGTCGACGGCATACAGCGTTTCTGCCCGGCTGCCGAGGACCAGCGCAGAGCCTGTGCCGATGAGCAGGTCCATCGAGCCGTCCTCGCGCGCGAGCGCCGTGACGTCGACATGCTCGGCGATCTTGTTGATCAGCGCATCGCGCTGGTCGAGCAGATCGTTCGGTTTCCTGCCGGGTCGCTGTGCGCCGGTGATGCGAGCATTGAGGTCGGCGACGGCCGTCGCGAAGTCGTTCAACGAGGCCAGTTCGCCGCGCATGCGTTCAGCGACTTCGTTGCGGGTATCGTCGAGCTGCGTCTGCAGTGTGCTGAATCGACCTGCCAGCTCGTTGGCACCGGCCAGCATCGCCTCCCGCGACGAGCCCGAGCCGGGATCGGCGGCCGCGTCCTCGATGGCGGAACGAAAGCCGGTCATCGCGCTGGCGAGCCCGAGGCTTTCGTCGGCGAGCAGGCTGTCGAGTCGCGAGGCGAGCAGGTGGTGCGTGTTCTCGCGAGCGTGCGCAGCCGTATTGTCCAGGACGCGACGCACTGCAAAGCGGTCCGTCATGCGCTCAAGCTGTGCGACGGTCACGCCATTGCCCGGGCTGCCCCAGCCGTGACGTTCGCCGGGTCGGGACTCCAGCACGACCCGTTGACGCGAGTAGCCTTCGGTACGCGAGTTGGCAATATTGTGAGACGTCGTCGATATCGCTCGCTGGAAGGACAGCAGGCCTGACGTCGCGTTGTTCAGCAAGTTGCTCATGAATGTGAATCCCTCAAGGCGCGAATACGTTCCATGACCCTGATGGTCTTAGCGGCATAATTCGGATCGGTCGCGTAGCCGGCCGCTTGCAATTCATTCAAAAACGCCTGCGAATTACCGGCTTTGCCGAGTGCGTCGGAATAACGGGGATTCCGCTCAAGAAAATCAGCGAAGCCGCTGACGGCTGCGCCACGATCCTGATAGGTGCGGAACCAGGCGACTTCCTGCCGTGGCTGACCGTCGACATACTCACTGGTGACGTGTTGCACCGCATTGGCCGCGCCGGGCCGACTCTTGATACCGAACAGGTTGTGCGAACTGAGACCATTCGCTGCCGGTATCACCTGTCGCCCCCAGTCGCTTTCGAGTGCGGCTATCGCCAGCACCGCATCGGGATGAGTACCGAGACGATTTGCGCTGCGCCGGGCATGCGGCATCAGCGAGTCGACGAAAGTCTTTTGTTCTGCTCGTGTATCGCCTGAACTTGGCCGTGTCGCCGAGGTAGCCAGTGCGAGTCTGGACGGCGCATGCAGAGCGGCTGCGGAGGCGGCAGCTGACGCCTGTCGATCGGCCGTGTCCGGCGTCTGTGAGCCCAGCAGCGCACGCAATCTCACGACATCGGCTGTGGCGAGACCCTGGACAGTCGGTTTCGCTCCCGATGTCGGTGGTGCAGCGAGTACACTGTCAGCGTCACCCAGGCGGCGCCCGACCGCAGCTGTCGCGGACGTCGACGCCTGTTCCGACCCGGTAGTTGCAGGCGTGCCCGGTCCCTGACGAAGCGTATCGGCGAAACGTTGTGCAAAGCCCAGTCCGCCGCTTTCGCTCATGATGCCGGCGAGCTGCTCGTCGAGCATGTCGTCGTAGTTTGCCCGGGCGTTGCTCGGCTCCTCACCAAGCGCGCTGGTCGTCCGTCGCATCGTCTTCAGCAGATCATGGATCAGCAGCTTCTCGAATGCCTTCGCTGTCGCCAGGGCTTCGTCGTCTGCAGGCGGGGCCATGCCTGTGGAAGCGAGGTTGGAGGTTGCGAGGCGAGTGCCTGCCGAACCTTCGGGCAGGGCGGTGCGGAGCTCGCGCGGCGTCACCGTAGCGAGCGTCAAGGCGTCGAATTGACTCACGGCGAGGGACTCAGATGACGATCAGTTGAGCGCGCAGGGCGCCGGCTTGATGCAAGGCTTCGAGAATGGCGACGAGATCGCCGGGTGCCGCGCCGACATCGTTGATGGCCTGAACTACATCGGAGAGTGTCGTGCCGCGGGCAAGTTCGAACAGGCGCGAGTCTTCGGCCGTGACTTCGATACGTGATTCGGGAACGACCACCGTCTCGCCCTCGGCGAGCGGTGCCGGCTGGCTGACGCGGGCGGATTCGGTTATGCGCACGACCAGGCTGCCGTGTGCCACGGCCGCTGGACCGACCGTCACGTGACTGCCGATGACCACGGTACCGGTGCGCGAATTGATGATGACCTTGCCGGCACTCTCCCCGGGCACGATCTCGAGTTCCTCGAGGAAGCTCACGAAGGCGACGCGTGCTGACGCGCCGGTCGGCGCGCGCACCGCGACGGATACTGCGTCGAGCGCTTCTGCTTCCGGAGTGCCGAGGGCTTCGTTGATGCCGTCCACCAGTCGTCGTGCGCTGGTGAAGTCGGGTTCGTGGAGATTGAAGATGACATGCTCACCGTTGGCGAACGGCGTGGGCACGGCTCGTTCGACGCTTGCGCCCCGTGGGATGCGGCCGACACTCGGGACGTTTATCGCGAGCGTCGAGCCGTCAGCGCCTTCGACGCCGAGGCCACCGACCACGAGGTTGCCTTGTGCGACCGCATAGACCTCACCATCAGCGCCGCGGAGGGGTGACATCAGCAGGCTGCCGCCGCGCAGGGACTTGGCGGTGCCAAGTGATGAGACCGTCACGTCAATCTGTTGGCCGGGTTTCGCGAACGGCGGAAGTATGGCCGAGATCGTGACGGCTGCCACGTTCTTGGGTTGCAAGCGTGTCCCGGGTGGAATCGTGATGCCGTATTGCACGAGCATGCTGCGCAGGCTCTGCTCGGTAAACGTTACCTGGCTTGCACTGTCGCCGGTTCCGTCCAGGCCGACCACCAGGCCGTAGCCGAGAAGCGGATTGTCACGAACCCCGGCGATGCCGGCGAGGTCCTTGACCCGCTCGGCATGCACAAGGCCACTCGCGCCGAGCAGTATCGCGAGGAGGGCCAGAAGGGCCAGGGGGGCGATGCGGCCACACTGGAAGCGAGTCATCAGAGTCGTCAAGGTGTCGAATCGGATCATTCAGAAAGGCCACACGGAGCTTGCGAAGAAGCGGGTCAGCCAGCCGGGTCGGTTGGTATCGGCAAGCAGCCCGCGTCCGCCGTAGCTGATGTCAGCGTCGGCGATCTCGCTCGAGAGCACCGCGTTGCCGGGACGGATGTCGACACTGCGTACCAATCCGGAGACACGCACGATCTCGCTGCCCTGGTTGAGGGTGAGCACCTTCTGCCCGCGGATGGCGAGCAGACCGTTCGGCAGCACTTCGTGAACGGTCACGGCCACACTGCCGCTCAGGCGATTGCTCTGACTGCTGTCGGCTGCGCCCGCGAAATCGGTGCCGGCGTTTGCTTCCACGCCGAGCAGATCGCGCCCATTGCGGGTGACCGGAGCCCCGAACATCGACGGGACCGAGACCGAGATGCCGCTGTCACGGGCGGCGTTGGTCGACGCCGTCTTGGCGGCGTCGGTACGCTCGTCAAGTACCACGTTGATGATGTCCCCGACGCGTCGAGCGCGCTGGTCTTCGAAGAAGAAGACATTGTTGGCACTCTGGTAGATAGCACCACCGGTGTCGGCCGTGACGACGCGAATCTCCGGATTCGGCGGATCGAATCCCGGATCGTACATGCGTGGCCCCGCAGCGCAGGCACCGAGTGACCCCGCGAGGAGAGCGATGCCGAGCTTACCGAGGCTGGTCGTCGTCACGGGCGCGAACATCAGAGATTGTTGTTGACGTACTGGAGCATGCCGTCAGTGGTCGAGATGGCCTTCGAGTTGATTTCGTAGGCGCGTTGCGTCTCGATCATGCTGACCAGTTCCTCGACGATATTGACGTTCGACGTCTCCACCGAACCCTGCACCAGCGCACCGAGTCCGTCGGTATTGGGTACGCCTTGCAGTGGCGCACCGCTGCCCGCAGTCTCGGCGAAGAGATTGCCACCAAGTGCCTGCAGACCGGAGGGATTGACAAAGTCGGCCAGCGAGATGACACCGATCTGGACCGGTGCATTCTGCCCGGGCAAGAGCGCCGTCACGGTGCCATCCATGCCGATGGTCACGCCGGTGGCGCTGGCTGGAATGGCGATGCCGGGCTGCAGTGCATAGCCCGTGGCGTTGACCATCTGGCCAGTGGCGTCACGCTGGAACGAACCATCACGCGTGTAGGCGAGGGAGCCGTCCGGCGTCATCACTTCGAAGAAGCCGCGACCCTCTATCGCCAGATCCAGCGGGTCGCCGGTCTGCGCGAAATTACCTTGCGTATGGAGCTTTTCGGTCGACACCACCCGCACGCCGGTACCGACGTTGAGTCCCGAGGGCAACTGCGTGTCGCGTGACGACTGCGCGCCTGCCTGGCGGACGTTCTGGTAGAGCAGGTCCTGGAACACGGCTCGATCTCGCTTGAAGCCGGTCGTGTTGGTATTGGCCAGGTTGTTCGAGATGACCTGCATGCGCATCTGTTGTGCGTCGAGACCGGTCTTGGCGGTCCACAAGGCTCCGTTCATGGTTCGATTCTCGTCAGTCTGTCAGGTGAAAAGGCGGCAAAGTCGCCATAGGTGGCTACGGGTATGCATCAGCTTTCGGAGCGGAGTAACGAGGTCGCGGCACTGTCGGTTTCCTCGGCATTCTTCAGAAGATTGATCTGCGTCTCGAACCGACGCGCCAGTTCGATCATCGTGACCATGGCGCCCATCCGATCGACGTTGCTGGTCTCGAGCGCTCCGTTCTGCAGCGTCACCGCGGCGTCGGGTGGCGCTTCGACGTCGCTGGTAAAGAGGCCTCGCTCGTTTCGGGTCAAGCTCGCCGGGTCCGGGTTGACCAGGCGAATGCGATCGAGCACGGCGAGTCCACCCGCCCCCTGTCCGAGGGGGCGTATGGAAATCGTGCCGTCGGCGCCGATGGACAGTTCCTGATACGGCGAGACGGTGATCGGCCCGCCCTCACCGAGCACCGGCAGACCGGCGCCAGTCTCGAGCAGGCCGAGAGCCGAGACACGCAAGTCACCGTCGCGTGTCCAGGCCTCCTCGCCATCGACATCCTGAACCGCGATGAATCCCTGCCCGCGAACCGCGACGTGCAGCGGATCGCCGGTGGTGCGAATGGCGCCGGGGGTCAGATCGGCCCCGGCGCTTCGGTCGGTCACATGAACACGGGACGGATGACCCGGACCGTAGATCGGCATGCTCTCGAGTGCGTCGATAGCAGCGCGAAAGCCGGTCGTGTCGACGTTGGCGAGGTTGTGGTTGTTGGTCGCCTGACGATGCATCGTCTGACGGGCACCGGCCATCGCCGTGTAGATCATCCTGTCCATGGTTCAGGCTCAGCGACGGATATTGATGACGGTCTGCGTCAGGGTGTCGCCGGTGCTGATGACCTGTGCGTTCGCCTGGAAGCTCCGTTGTGCGCCGATCATTGCCACCAGTTCCTGGGTGATGTCGACGTTCGATGCTTCCAGTGCACCTGCCTGTATCAAGCCAAGGCTGGCACTACCGGCCTCGCCAATGGCAGGCGATCCCGAATCGTAGCTTTCCGCCCAGGCGTTGTTGCCCATCTGCTGCAGACCGCTCGGGTTGGGGAAGTTTGCCAGTACGATCTGCCCCATGATGCTTGCCTGTCCGTTCGAGAAGCGTCCGAAGATGACTCCCGTGGCGTCGACGTCGAAGTCATCGAGGCGGCCCGAGGAGAAGCCGTCCTGAGTGATGTTGTTGACGCCGAACGGCCCCTCGAACTGGGTGATGGCCGATAGGTCGAATCTCATTGACATGGGGCTGGCACCCGACACTGGCGAGAACACGGTCGAGGTGTAGGTGTTGTCGGTCGAACCGTTGACCGAAACCAGTTCGCCGTTGGTATCGAAGGCCAGCTCATCGCCGCCGGGCTGGCTGACTTCGACGCCGTCGACATACAGGAAGGATGACCAGGAGTTCTCGGTGTCCTTTCTGAGATACGTGGTTGCGACCTGTGAGGAACCCAGTGAATCGTAGACCGTGGTCGATGTCGTGTAGTTGTAGGAAGAGGGGTTGTCCACGTCGAAGGGCTGTGGAACCTGCACCAGGGAGTCGAGGTTCATGGCCAGCGAGACTTCTTCGGTCGACTTGGGTGGAATGTCGGAGTAGTCGAAACTCAGCGAGTCGATGATCGGCAGGATATTCCCCTCGCCGTCGACACCATAGCCTTGCAGTTGATGACCCTGAGCGTTGACGACAAAGCCGTCACGGTCGAGCCCGAAGGCGCCGGCGCGGGTGAACAGTCGCTTGCCGTTGTCAGCGGTCTCGAAGAAGCCCTGGCCGTCGATGGTCAGATCGAGGTTGTTGTCGGTGAACTCGACATCGCCTTGCGCAAAGTCCTGGCGAATCTCGGCAACGCGCGCGCCGCGACCGGTCGCGAGCGATGAGGCGCCGAGACGACTGGTTGCAAAGATGTCGGCGAACTCGGCACGTGAGCGCTTGAAGCCGGTGGTTGCACCGTTGGCGATGTTGTTGGAAATGACCTCAAGGTCGGCGGAGGCGGTATTGATACCGGTGAGGGCGATGTCGAAAGTCATTCTGCAGTGCTCCTTGAATCTCTGATCTGACGGATATCGCTGAGGGTGAAGGTGTCGCCGGTGTCGGTCGCGAGCGTGACTAGCCCGTCGGGGTCGAACTCGACCGAGCCGACAAGACGGGCCACGAGCACCGGCAATGCAACGTCGTCGCCGTTGGAACCTTCGGCTGTGATGACAGCGGTATAGCTGCCGGCGGCTACCGGATCGCCGTTGTCGTCACGGCCATTCCAGTGGAAATCATGCGACCCGGCAGCTTGCTGGCCGAGCGAGATGCGGCGGACCAGGCTTCCGCCGGGATCCATCACGTCGACCGTGACAGCGCCCGAGGAGGCATCCAGATCGAAGCGACCGCCGGCACCGCTGTCGCTGTCCTTGAGCTCGAGCGTGTTGTCGGCAAGCAGTACCTCGCGGCCGATGAGCTGCGACGCCTGCAAGGTCTGGCTCGACCCGTAGGCACTGCTCAATGATTCGATCGAGGTGTTCATCTTCTCGATGCCCGACACGGTACTGAACTGCGCCATCTGGCCGATGAATTCACCGTTCTCCATCGGCTTCATCGGATCCTGGTACTTGATCTGGGTCAGCATCAGCTTCAGGAATTCATCCTGGCCCAGCTCGCTCTTCTTGACGTCCGGCTCGCGCTTGCTCAGGTCATGCTGAGCGAGCTGATCGGGAACAGCAGAGGTAATCGTGTTCATTCGCCTAGCCTCAAGGTCTGGAGCATGAGACGCCGCACGGTATTGAGCATCTCGACGTTGCTTTGATAGCTGCGCGAGGCAGACATCATGTTGGTCATCTCCTCGACGACATCGACGTTCGAGGTGTATACATAGCCGTCGGCGTCGGCCATCGGATGAGCGGGATCATGGCGCTGCTCCGGCGGGCGGTTGCTCTCGACGACACCGCGTGTCGCGACGCCGCCGATCTCGTTCTCGAGTACGGTGGCGAACACGGGATGGCGGGAACGGTAGGCCGCTTCGGCGCTGCTCGCCACGGTATCGACGTTGGCGAGATTGCTGGCGGTGGTATCGAGTCGGAGGCTTTGTGCACGCATGGCGCTGCCGGCGATGTCGAATATTCGAGTATTCATCAGGCTCCTCAGGGCTTGTCGCGTTTGGGCTATTCGCAGTTGGGCTATTCGCCGCGCAATGCGCGGACCAGTGAGTCGACACGACGCTTGGCGAACTGCAGGCTTGCCTGATAACGCAAGGCGTTTTCCGCGAATCGGGCTTGTTCCTGATCCTTGTCGACCGTGTTGCCGTCGAGCGATGCCCCTTCGGGCACGCGGTACAGGACACGACCCTGGTCGCTCTCCTGGCCGGCACTCGTGTGCGCCGCCGCTGTTCGTGTCAATGCAAGCCGTGGCAGCAGGCGAGCGCTGTTGGTGAGTGCCGCGCCGAAGACGAGATCTCGCGCCTTGTAGTGAGGCGTATCGGCGTTGGCGATGTTGGTCGCGATCAACGACGTGCGCATCGAGCGTTGGCGGAGCGCGTCGGCATGCGGTGCAAGCAAAGTGTCCAGGTTCATGGGATGCGTCGATCGAGTGGATTGAAGGGAATCGGAATGAATGTCATGGAGGTCTTGGCGGCCGGATCGCGACAGGCGACAGGCTCTGTGGTGTGTGAAACGGTTAGGTTGCCCGGCACACCTCGTCGATCCTGATCACAGCAGCGGGACGTTCTCGAACATCACCTGCCAGCGTGGCACCGGTGCGTCCGGGTAGATCGAGAGCGACAACTGCGTCAGGCTGAAGGGGGTCCCTTCGACGCGGCGAAAGTCGATGTTCCCGCCGAGGTTCAGGTTGGCCACGGTGGTGGCCCTGACGGTCGTGTAACCGGTCGAGTCACCGAGTGTCAGATTGCGGCTTTCGAAAGCTGCGCCGTCGGCACCGATCGCGGCGCCGCCGTCCAGTGCCAGTGCAAGTGCGGTACCGCTGACGACCGTGAAGCCGATCGACAGGCGTCGGATATCGGCGAGTCCACCGGCGGCGTCGAGACGAAGGCTTGCCGAGCTGTCCGCTGCCGTCCAGATGCATGGCAGGGTCAAGGCGCAGTCGACGGCCGCTGACGGCGCGGGGCCAACCGGTACGTTCACGAAGATCGCTTCGCGGACCTGGCCGTTGTCCGAGAGACCGACACGCCAGCGCGTCAGCATCGATGCCGCGGCGGGTGCGGCATAGTCGATACGACCGGTGATCGGCGAGCCAGCCTCGGCCGCGACGGGCGAGAGCCCGTTGCCGCCGCCGAGGGTGCGCGCGATGGCCGCCGGTCGAGCGCCAGTATCGACCACGGCATCGGAGCCACCGGCGTAGACGATTTCCGTGTCATGGGTGGTATCCACCTGGAAATTGATCGACAGACCGTTTCGTGGTCCGGTGTCGTCTGCACTGGTCAAGGAGACGGCGAAGCTTTCATCACCGTCTGACCAGCGGCAGGGCAGGCTTTGCGCGCAGTCGACCTCGATACCCGGTTGACCGACGACCGTATCGCTGCCGGCGTCGGGAAGTACCGGCGTGAACAGACCGCCGGTGTTCGGCTGGGCGGTGGTCGACGGGGTCACCGTCGAGTCACTGAAGGCCGGTGGGACGGCAACACCGTCCGCATCTGTGCCGGCGGAGTCAGTTGCCCCTCCGGTTGTCGTGCCACCGTCGACGCCGCCTTCCTGAGTGCCCTCTGCCGGGTCGCTGAACGGCCCCGTGCTTGGCGCCTCCCCGGACGCTTCAGGCGCTTCGTGCACGGTGGTCCTGGTACAGGCAACGCTCGTGATGCAGACGAGCAGCGCCAACGCGCTGTGCAGCACATACCGCTCGTTCGTGCGATGTACGAATCGAGGCCTTGTCGACATGGATTTCCCCTGGATTTGCGATCCGCTTCACTCCGGGATCAGGGGTGGTGGCGGCGCAAAATTGGTAACGTGAAGTCTGTCTCGTCCGACTAACGGTAACGGCACCCGTCGTGCAGGATCGGGCTCTGTCGACGGAGCAATCGTTGCTGAAACCAGAGCATGACAAGACACGGTTTGATGACGGGCGGTGCGATCACAGCCTTGCTGGTGGCAATGATTGCGCCGATGTCAACGGTCGCGTCTCCCGCAGGCACGCTTGACGCCAAGTTGGTGCAACCGGGGTCGGGACCACAAGGATCGATAGCACAGGGATCGACACCACCGCGGCCGCCACCGCAAGGGCCTGCGACGATTACCCAAGCGGCTACCGCATTCGTGCGTGAACTTCATGGTGACGATCCGACGCTTGCCATCGATGGCGGCACGCTTGATCCGCGTTTGCGACTGGCGGCCTGCTCGGATCCGCTCGATGCGGCATTGGCGGCGGGTAGCCACGACGTCGGTCGGGTGACCGTACAGGTTCGCTGTCCGGGAACACCCGCCTGGCGTGTCCATGTGCAGCTCGATGTCAGTCGTGAGCGCACCTTGTGGACGCTGACTCGTGCGGCACGTCGTGGCGAGGCCCTGGTGTCGTCGATGATCGAGTCACTGACCAGTGCCTACGGTCGTCGCGAAGCCGCCACTTTGCGTTCGCGCATACCGGTCGAGGATCCGGAACGCTGGCTCGGTCAGGAATTCGCCCGCGATACGGCAGCCGGGCAAGTCCTGGTCACAACCATGCTCGAGGCGCCACGATTGATCCAGCGTGGTGACGTCGTGCGGCTCCGCGCGACGGGCCCTGGCCTTGCCATCGAGACCAGTGGCACTGCGCTCGCGGATGCCGTGCTCGGGGCACGTGTCAGTGTGCGCAACAGCGTCAGCGGGAGAATTGTCGAAGGTCAGGCCATCGAGTCAGGGGTCGTCGCCATCGGTAACGGCGCTCGCGCCGTTGGCCTCGAGCCATGATGACGGACACGCTGCTGGGACGCGGTCAGCGGCTCGCCGACTCGTTGGCCGAGGTACTCGAGGAGGAGCGCAGGGCACTCGGCGTGGCCGAGCCGAATGCGCTTGTCGTGTTGGCGCGACGCAAGCAGCATCTCCTCGATGCCCTCGAAGCGCTGCAACCGCAACTTGGCGAGCTGCTCGAGAAGCTGGGCGCGGACGACCCGGGCCGACAGCGCCTGGTGGAACGGCTGGTCGGTTGTCATGACAATAACCGTGAGAATGGCATGATCGCCTCGACCGGATTGCAAAATGCACGTTCGACCCTGTCCGTTCTTCGCGAGACCCTCTCGCTCGACGACCTGACCTTGTACGACCGGCGCGGCGAACTGACGACGAAACGCGAAAGGCGTCCGCTCGGCAGGATCTGACCGCGTTGAACGAGCCGAAGCTGCTCAACCCGTGACGAGGTGTTCCCGGCGTTCCTGCGACCGTTCAACGGTCGGCTCGGTCGTGCGTTGCCCGGCATCCTGTTCGCAAAGGAGACGCACCATGTACGGCGACAGATCGCCGCGGCGTCGGTAGTTCTGCACGAGCAGGCCATCCCTTGCGACCAGACTCGCCGCGAAACGCTCGGTGGCGGCGATTGCGGTGTTGGTCAGGACGACTTCCCGGGTAGCGCCGTCGTCGTCGGGTACGAGCGGGCAGTGGATCGTCGCGGAGTGCACGATCCCGCCGTCGATCGCACTGATCAACTGCAGTTCGACGCGATGCTCGTGGGCGAGCGTGACTGTCTCGAAGGAGAGCTCATAGTGTTCGGGCCAATGCTGGCTTGCGCCCGGCATGCGGCGCGTCACCTGGACAATCTCGCTGCGCGACATGACACCGCTGGCAACCGCAGCGAGCTGCTTGTGCAGTAGTTCGCTGGCAGGACTTTCGACCATGCGAATGACGGGCCGGCTGGGGCGAGGGGGCCGGGCCGACGCGTCGGCAGGGGCGTTACGGGCGGCCTCGGCGGCATCGATGAACAAGGGTTGGTAGCAGCCGCTGCGAATCTCGATGATCGGATCGGCCTCGGGATGCCGGCGATGATAGTCGACCAGTGATGTGCGCAGGCGCTTGGCGAGAACGCGAACCGACGGATCGGTCTGCGGGTCGAAGGTCTCCGGCTTGCCAAGCGCCTCCACACCGATGGTGTAGGCCTTGACGCGGACGCCGTCACCTTCGAGCTTGCGCTTGACGACGTAGCCGAGAAAGGCCGACATCTGCGGTGAACTCGTGAAACGTTCATCGGCGAGGATCGCGGCAAGCGACCGGTTGACGGCTGCCGGAGTGTTCGGATCGGTTGAAGCATTCATGCGTTACAACGGTCCATGGATGTCGGGACGTGGGCGCCCGTCGCGAGCAACGGACCGGACAGAGACCAATTTCTTGTATGTGGCGCAATAAACGTGCCGCTGGCTGCAGGCTGGCTGGCTGTCTAACCGTTACATCGACCGTTACCCGGACTGTTCCATCGTCAATCGTTCGTGCGCGTGGCCGCTGCATGGCTCGACGCCGGACAATACGGTCCGACGCTGCTGTGACGACTCTTACCCATGCTGATATTGACCCGACGTGCCGGCCAACGAATCCTGATCGGAGACGATATCGTTGTCTCCGTGCTCGAACTCGAAGGCTCGCGCGTGAAGATCGGGATCGACGCGCCGTCGGGTGTCGTCATCCTGCGGGAGGAGATCGAAGCGCGACCCGGTGAAGGGCAATCAGGCGCGAACGTTTCTTCGGATGCGAACGATTCTGCTCGAGACAGCGGCAACGACGGTGCCGATGGACAGCCGACGGTGCGCGGTTCGAAGAAAAACGCCGCCTGACTTTAGCCAAGCCGTCCGAGCACGACAGAGCGTACAGCTTATTTGCTGACGAGCCCTTACACTGACGCGTCCCGTACCGTCTCTGACGAACTCGATGATTGAACCGACAGGCCAGCCCCTCTTCCGTCTTGCGTTCCCGATCCGTTGGGGCGACATGGATGCGCTGGGGCATGTCAACAACATCATGTATTTCCGGTATTTCGAGCAGACGCGACTGGCCTGGTACGAGTCGCTGGGATATGAAGCCATCGAACTCGCCCGCGAGTCGATGGTGATCGTCGACAACCATGCCGAGTACCTGGCGCCGCTGATCTATCCGGCCGAGATCGATATCCGCATGGCCGGCCACACCCCGGGCAGGAGCTCCTTCGTGAGTACCTACACCATCGCGGTGGGCGATACCTTGTTCACCCGTGGCAGCTCGAAGATCGTCTGGGTCGAGACCGCAAGCGGTCGGTCCACACCGCTACCGGACGCCGTCCGGGCACTTGTCGACACGGGAAACGTCAGTGCCTGAGGGCAGCGACACCCGATCCGACGAGTCCCAGCCCGCAGCAACTGCAGACGTGGCTGCCACCAGCACCACGCCGGTATCCACGGACGCCACGCAGACTCCGGCAGGTTTTTGCGTGCGATGCGGCGCCGCTGCCGAACATGTCGTGCCCGCGGGCGACAATCGCCTGCGTCGCGTGTGTCCGGCGTGCTCGTACATCCACTACGAGAATCCGCGGAATGTCGTGGGTTGCCTGCTCGAGTGGCAAGGCAGCGTGCTCCTCTGCCAGCGTGCGATCGAGCCGCGAAGTGGCTTCTGGACCTTGCCGGCCGGTTTCATGGAAAACGGCGAGAGTGCACCTGAAGGCGCGGCTCGCGAGGCACACGAGGAAGCCACGGCAGGCTGTGACTCACTGCGCTTGTTTGCCGTCTACAATCTGCCGCGCATCGATCAGGTCTACCTGGTTTTCCACGGCACCCTGCGGGACGGCTATGCGCGGGCCAACGAGGAGACGCTCGATGTCCGACTGTTCGATGTGAACGACATCCCCTGGAGTGAGCTGGCGTTTCCGGTTGTGACCGAGTCGTTGACCCGCTGGCTGGAGATGCGCGAGCAGCGGGTCAGACGTGTCCACTCGGCCGACATCTTCAGCCGCCCCGGCGCGCCGCTCGAGATCGTGCGGCACGCTGACTGAGAGCAACGACTTCTATCCGACGTGACCCGGCGAAGCCCGACGTGACTGTTGGCGACAATTTCAGGAAAAAAATTTCGAGCCCATGAATGCCACTATCGAACGATTGCTCGGCCACCGCTCCATTCGAAAATTCACGGACGAAGTGGTGCCGGACGAGACGATCCGCACGATCGTTGCCTGTGGCCAGGCTGCGGCCACGTCGAGCAACGTGCAGGCCACGACCGTCGTGCAGGTGAAGCGCATGGTGACTCGCGAACAGCTTGCAGCCTTTGCCGGCGGACAACCGTATGTGGCCACCGCCGGCGCGTTTCTGGTCTGGTGTGCGGATCTTCGTCGAGCGGCCGAGGCGTGTCGCCGGACAGGCGGTGACTTCGAACCGGGCATGACCGAGCATTTCATCATTGCCACCATCGATGTGGCTCTCGCGGCCCAGAATGCGGTCGTCGCTGCCGAATCGCTGGACTATGGAATCTGCTATATCGGCGGCCTTCGTAACAACCCGGCCGGCGTTGCCGAACTGCTTGGTCTGCCCGACCAGGTCTATCCGGTGTTCGGCCTGTGCATCGGTCGTCCGGCGCAGGATCCGGAGGTCAAGCCCCGGCTACCCATCGAGGCGGTCCTGATGCAGGAACGATATGACGAGGACGGCGAGGAGGCTCGGGTTGCCGAGTATGACGAGACGCTCGCTCGGTATTATCGCGACCGGACCGGCGGCAACAAGGAAAGTCACTGGAGCATCGAGATGCGCGCGCTGGTCGGCAAGGAATCTCGCCCGCACATGCGAGGATTTCTCGACGAGCGGGGATTCAAGATGCGTTGAAGGTGTGAGCTGACCGCGCACCCGGGCGCATCTTTCCTGGTGGTGCGTCAATACACTTTGAAGTGCTTCTACAGTTCACGTAGCTCTCGACGCAGGATCTTGCCGACATTGGTCTTCGGCAGTTCGTCGACGAACTGCACGATCTTCGGCACCTTGTAGCCCGTCAGACCCTTCCTGCAGTGGGCTATCACGGCGTCTTCGGTGATCGATTCATCCTTGCGAACGACGACAACCTTGACGATCTCGCCCGAGTGGTCATTGGCAACGCCGATGGCGCCGACCTCGACCACGCCCGGCAGTGCGGCGACCACGCCTTCGATCTCGTTCGGATAGACGTTGAAGCCCGAGACCAGAATCATGTCTTTCAGGCGATCGACGATTCGGAAGTAGCCTTGCTCGTTCATGACGCCGACATCGCCGGTGTGCAACCAGCCCTCGGCATCGACGGCCTTGGCGGTTTCGTCGGGTCGTTGCCAATAGCCCTTCATGACCTGGGGTCCGCGAATGCACAGCTCGCCGGTCTCACCGATGGCCACGGCCTGGTTGTCCGGGTCCCTGATCGACCCTTCGGTCGAGGATACGGGCAAGCCGATGGAGTCGTTGAAACCTTGCGTGTCCATCGGATTGATGCAGGCGGCGGGACTGGTCTCAGTCAAGCCGTAGGCTTCGATCAGCGGCACGCCGGTGATAACCTTCCAACGATCGGCGACCGCTTTCTGCACGGCCATGCCGCCGCCGAGCGTCATCTTCAGGCTGGTGAAGTCGAGCTTGTCGAAGCCGTCGGCATTCATCAACGCATTGAACAGCGTGTTGACACCCGTGAATGCCGTGAAGCGTACCTTGCCGAGTTCCTTGACAAAGGCGGGAATGTCGCGTGGATTGGTGATCAGGACGTTCATGGCGCCGAGCTTCATGAAGGTCAGGCAATTGGCCGTCAGAGCGAAGATATGATAGAGCGGCAAGGCCGTGATGATGATCTCCTCCCCCTCTTCGAGATCAGCGATGCTTATCCAGTGCCACGCCTGCATTATATTGGCAACCATGTTGCCGTGCGTGAGCATCGCGCCCTTGGCGACGCCGGTTGTCCCTCCGGTGTACTGCAGGAAGGCGATGTCGTCATGACCGGGTGAGGCAACCGCGGCTGGCAGATTCGCGCCCGCTTGCAATACCTCCTTGAAGCGGTAGTGCTCCGGAAGAGAGAAGGGTGGCACCATCTTCTTCACGTACTTGAGCACGGCATTGACGATCAGCGACTTCGGGAAATCGAGCAGATCGCCGAAGCGGGTGACGATGACCGTCTCGACCGATGTCTTCTCGATGACCTTGCCGACGGTGTGTGCAAACGCCTCCACGACCACGATCGCCTTTGCGCCCGAGTCGACGAGCTGGTGTTCGAGTTCCCGCTCGGTATAGAGCGGGTTGGTGTTGACGACTACCATGCCGGCGCGCAGTGCGCCGAACACGGCAATGGGATATTGCAACAGGTTCGGCATCATGACGGCGATGCGATCGCCCTGGACAAGTCCCGCCTCGTGTTGCAGCCAGGCGGCGAATTGCGCGGTCTTCCGGTCAAGAGTCGCGTAATCCATCGTCGTGCCGAGGTTCTGGAATGCCGGTTTTGCCGCGAAACGCGACGTGGCTTCGCCGAAAATCTCGTTGACCGACGCGTAGGCGTTCAGGTCAATCTCGGCAGGCACGCCGTCGGGGTACGAGGCAAGCCAGGGCTTATCGATGTCCATGCGCTTCTCCGTTGCTTGTGATTACCGCAGAGCAGGCAGCGGCGGTCATCGTTCGGTCTGAATGACGATCAGTCTGCCTGGCCGCAACATTTCTTGAATTTCCGGCCACTGCCGCAGGCGCAAGGTTCGTTCCTTCCCTGTTTCGGTATGTCGCGACGGAACTGGTTGACCGGGGGCATTTCTGCATCTCGAAAGTACCACTGGCCGTGATAGCGCTCGAATACGCCGAGCTCATGGTGCACGTGGCGGCGCTTGGCGCCGTCGCGATAGCGCGCGGTGAACTGGATGCGTGCCGTGTCGTCCTCGGCGCCGCCGCCCTCGACATCGATGATCTCGAGCCCGAGCCATTCCGATTCGCTGGCCCAGCGTGCGGTGGCGTTCTCGTCGATGTCGATGCGGGTCGCCGGGTGATGCGTCGCGAGGATGTACGCCATCGCGCTCTGCGTGTGGGCGGTATACCGCGCACGCATCAGCTGTTCGGCTCGCTCGGGCCGGGCTGCTCCTTCGATGAAGGGTCCGCAGCAGTCGGCGAGGGCGTCGCCTGTTCCACAGGGGCAGCTTGGCATGTCGGCTCTGATCAACGAAATTCGCTCGCGTGCTGCAGTGTAGCTCACGCGCGCCACCCTGCCAGAGACAGATGCTACTGCAGCCAGATGCGAGATCCCTCGGCATCGGTGATATAGGGAAACTCGACCTTGACGAGCGTCTGGCCACTCATGATGACGGTGCCGCCGTCTCGCTGTGCGCCCTGCTCGGTGAATTCGAAGGCGAATTCGCGGCGGAAGGTCATGGCACCGCCTTTGCCACGGCGGGAGCGGAGTCGTTTCAGCGCGACACTCTGATCGAGAAACTGGAAGCCGCGTGAGCGACAGGCGGCACGGGCGTGCTCGACCGCAAGTTCGCGTACGCGAGAACTCTGCCACCACCACGCTACTGCGGCGAGCGGGATGGCGACGATCAACAGGTCGAACAGGGCGCTGCCGGTCATCGATACGGTCTCAGTCGCCGGTACATATATAATCGCGTTCTCTGCACGGGAGTATCTCGCATGGTTCCGATCGAAAGCCTCGATGATGAAATTCGCATCCGCTGTGAGGCCGCTGCCTTCCGGACACTCGTCGCACACCTGCAGGATCGCACGGATGTGCAGAACATCGACCTGATGAACCTGGCGGGATTCTGTCGTAACTGTCTGTCAAAGTATCTGGTGGCGGCTGCTGCCGGGGAAGGGCTCGAGCTGGGTTATGAAGACGTGCGCGAGCATGTCTACGGGATGCCCTATGCCGCCTGGAAGGCAGAGCATCAGAGTGACGCAACCGATCAACAACAACGCGCCTTCGACGACGCACCAGGAGCAGAGCATCGCTAGTCAGCTGGCCGCGGGCTTTGCCGTGGTCGTCGCCGAAGCGCTGCTTGCCGACGAGCTGCAACCGATCGTGCTGGTCGGCGACGCGTCCGACAGCTTGCTGGTCGACGTCACCGACTACCTGCAGAGTCGTGGCCTGGCAGTGACCCGCCATTCGACCCTGGACGAATGCGCGCAGGCGTCAACTTTGCCAACAGCAAGCGCCGCCGCACTCCTCACCCTCGATGCAGAAACGGTGGCCACAGGCGATGTCGATCAGCGACTCGGCGCGGCCTGCCGGCTGTTCCCGGCGCGGCTGCTCCTGCGTGTTTCGGCAGGTGCGGCTTTGGCGCCTGCCGATCTGTACGCGTTCGGTTTCCGTTGCCTTGCACGTGTCGGTGACGAAAGCCTGCACGAGTATCGCCTGAGTGACTACAAGACGCCGCCGGACTGGTTGAACGCCCGCTTCTGGGCGAACCCCGAGCGCTTTGCACTCGACGCAACCGATGATTTCGACGAGTCGGGTGACGAGGAAGAGTAGCGGGTGTGAGGCGCGTCCCCGGTGAACGGTGGGCAGGCTCTGCGAATCGGTGTATCTTTCACCGGCTTCGCCTGCGCGTAGTCTTGACCTTCGAGAGCGTCGCCGATCAATTGGCAGTAGTCGCCGCAATAGGTCTGTTCTGTGCACACGGCTTGCATCTCCGCTGTTCAATTCGCATGAGGAGTCAGCCTTGAGCACCATCAGGATCACCGAATTGCTGGGTGACGGGATCGGCCCGGAGCTTGCCGACTCGGTGCATGCCGTCGCCGACTCGCTACCTGCTGACTTTGCTTTTGAACCGGTCGACTGGAGTCTCGAGAATCGCGAGGCGAAAGGAGATGCCGTCATCGACGAGGCAGAGGCGTCGATGCGCCGCACGAAGCTTGCCGTCAAGTATCCTACCGTCACGAAGACGTCGAGTCCGAATGCGATGATCAGACGACGCTGTGATTTCAGCGTCATCTATCGACCGGCCATCTCGATCAAGGGTATCCATTCGAACTTCAAGGAAGACGTCAACCTGCACATCGTGCGGATCGCCACCGGCGGTACCTACGACGATCCGGGTCAGCTGATCGGCAAGGAAGCCGCGGTGTCGCTGCGCATGGTCGAGCGCAAGCCCTGTCGTCAAGCGGCGCGCTTTGCCTTCGATCTGGCCCGCAAGAAGGGCATGACGTACGGGGATAGCCACTACTCGATGACGTCGTCGTCGAAGCACACCATCCAGCGGGTCACCGATGGGCTGTTCGAGTCGGTCGTGGCCGAAGTGCATGACGAGTTTGCCGATGTGGAGCATCACATCGAACTGTTCGACGCGCTGCTCGCGAAAATCATCATCGACCCGTCAAGCTACGAGGTCGTGCTGGTCTTGAACGAGTACGGGGACTTTCTCTCCGACATGGCCGCCGGGCTGGTCGGCAGTCTTGGAACCGGTGCCAGCGGCAACTACTCCTTCGATGACAATGATGAGGTCGACATCGCCATGTTCGATCCGGCGGGCGGCACCGCGCCCGACATTGCCGGCAAGAACGTCGCCAATCCGGCAGCTGTGCTCTTGTCGTTCGGCATGCTGCTCGATCATGTCGATCGCTACGATCTCGGACACGCGCTCAGGCTCAGTCTCCTGAAGGCAATCGAGAACGGTCAGAGCACCCGCGATCTCGGCGGCAAGCTGAATACCGACGAATTCACTCGGGTGGTCATCGATGGCATCCCGGCACATCTCTAGTCAACCTTCACTTCGCAGGCGGCTGACCGGTTCGTCCGGCAACCTCAGGAATCACCCGACATGAGTGCGACATCCAGGCCTTCGACTCCCCGCAAAGGTAATGGCGCGGCGTCGATGCAGGAGCTGCGGGAATCGTCAGTGCTTGGCGGCGCCAATGCACCCTGGCTGGAGACGCAATACGAGCATTTTCTCGCCGATCCGAATTCGGTTGACGAGCACTGGCGTAACTGGTTCCAGAGTCTGCCGATGGTGCGGGAGAATGCCCGCGAGGTAGCACCTTCCGAAGTCCGCGAGCAGTTCCGCCAGCAATTGCGCAACGGCGGCGCGCGCCATTCGATTGGCGCCGGAGCCGCTGTCGGTGACGGTACGGAAGCGCATGCCCTCAAGCAGATCTTCGTCACCCAGCTGATCAATGCCTACCGGGTGCGCGGCCATCAGCTGGCGAAGACAGATCCCCTCGGTCGGGAAACCACCGCAGCGGTCAGTGAAGTGCGCCTGCGCGAGAACGGTCTGTCGGAAGCCGATCTCGACGAAGTGTTCCAGACTCCTGCGCTCGAGGGCATCGACCATGCACCGCTTCGCGACATCATTGCCCACCTCGAGCGCTGCTATTGCGGATCGATCGGCTACGAGTTCATGTACATCGACTACACGCCGCAAAAGGACTGGCTCCAGCAACGCATCGAGAGTGTGGCGTCAGCTCCGTCACTGAATCCCGAAACCCGCAAGTGGTTGTTGCAACGCGTCAGCTCCGCTGAAGGCATGGAGCGCCATCTCGGCTCGCGGTATGTAGGGCAAAAGCGCTTTTCGCTCGAGGGTGGCGAGAGCCTGATCGTCATGATGAGCGAACTGGTCAGGCGCGCGGGGGCCGCCGGCGTGCGTGACATGGTCCTCGGCATGGCGCATCGCGGCCGGCTCAATGTGCTGGTCAACATTCTCGGCAAGAACCCGGCCGAGCTGTTCCAGGAGTTCGAGGGCAAGCATGACGAGAGCCTCTCCTCGGGTGACGTGAAATACCACATGGGGTTCAGTTCGGACATCCGCACGTCGCACGGTCACATGCACCTGGCCATGGCGTTCAATCCGTCGCACCTCGAGATCGTCTCGCCGGTGGTCGAAGGGTCGGTACGCTCACGCCAGGATCGTTATGGCGACAAGGTTGGCGACCTGGTCATACCCATCGCCATCCACGGTGACGCGGCATTCGCAGGTCAGGGCGTCGTCATGGAAACGTTCAACATGGCGGATTCGCGCGGCTTCTCGACGAAGGGCACGATTCACATCATCATCAACAACCAGATCGGCTTCACCACCAGCAACGCCGCCGATGCGCGCTCCACGCTCTATGCCAGCGACGTCGCGAAGATGATCAATGCCCCCATTTTCCACGTCAACGGTGACGACCCGGAGGCGGTCTACTTCGTCACTCAGCTGGCGATCGATTTCCGCATGGCCTTCAAGAAGGATGTCGTCATCGACATGGTCTGCTATCGGCGGCACGGTCACAACGAGACCGACGAACCGTCCGTCACACAACCGCTGATGTACAGCACGATCAAGCAGCTGCCGACCACACGCAAGCTGTATGCGAACCGGCTGGTTGCGGCTGGCGTGCTCAGCGAGGCCGAGGCCGATGCCATGGTCAGCGACTATCGTCAGGCCCTCGACGATGGCGAGACCGTCGCACCGGATGTCATCGAGGGGCTTTCCGAGGCGCCGGAACTGCAGATCGACTGGTCGAAATACAACGAGCCGGACTGGCGGGTCGACCACGATCCGCGCGTGCCACTGGCCACCCTGCAGGCGCTGGCGACGAAGCTCGGTGAGCTTCCCGACGGACTGGTACTGCATTCCCGTGTCAAGAAGATCGTCGAGGACCGCCGCAAGATGACGGCGGGGGCGCTGCCGCTCGACTGGGGCTTTGCCGAGACTCTGGCCTACGCCTCCTTGCTCGAGGACGGTTATGACGTGCGGCTTTCCGGGCAGGATTCCGGGCGGGGCACCTTTGCGCATCGACATGCCGTCCTGCACAACCAGAAGAAAGCGGGCGCTTATGTGCCGCTTCGCGATGTCTCCGACAATGGTAATTTCCTGGTCATCGATTCGGTCTTGTCCGAAGAGGCCGTGCTTGCGTTCGAGTACGGCTATGCAACAGCCGACCCGAACACCCTGGTCATCTGGGAAGCCCAGTTCGGTGATTTTGCCAACGGTGCGCAGGTCGTCATCGATCAGTTCATCAGTTCGGGCGAGACCAAGTGGGGGCGTCTCTGCGGCTTGACACTGCTGCTGCCACACGGTTACGAAGGGCAGGGGCCCGAGCACTCGTCGGCACGTATCGAGCGCTTCCTGCAACTGTGTGCCGAGGACAACATGCAAGTGCTGGTGCCAAGCACGCCGGCACAGGCATATCACATGCTGCGTCGCCAGATGGTCCGTCCCGTGCGTCGACCGATGGTGGTCATGACGCCGAAAAGCCTGCTGCGTCACCGCCTGGCCGTATCGACCCTGGAGGATCTTGCCGACGGCAGGTTCCATCCAGTCATCGACGAGCTGGACCCGCTCGAGAAAAGCGCGGTCAAGCGCCTGGTGCTCTGCAGTGGCAAGGTGTATTACGACCTGCTCGAGGCACGACGCGAGGCGAACATAACCAACGTAGCGATCATTCGCGTCGAGCAACTCTACCCCTTCCCCTACGACGCTATCGAAGCGACCACGGCAGGCTACGCCAATGTCTCGGAGATCGTCTGGTGTCAGGAGGAGCCCCGCAATCAGGGAGCCTGGCGCTCCAACCGGCACCGCATAGAACGCGTCTTGCCCGAAGGCGTCAATGCTGTCGAGTTCGCCGGTCGCAGGCCGTCGGCATCGCCCGCCAGTGGTTACATGAGTCAGCATCTTGTCGAACAGAAACGACTCGTCGAGGAAGCCATCGGCATCATCGAAAACAGTCAGCGCTGGTAGTTTTCTGCGGCTGGCTCTCTCCTCACCATCACCCGCAATCACCTCGACCCCAGTCGAAGGAATACAGATGAGCACCGAGATCAAGGTCCCCACATTGCCCGAATCGATTGCCGACGCGTTGATCGTCACGTGGCACAAGAAGCCCGGGGACGCTGTCAGGCGTGACGATGTGCTCGTCGATGTCGAGACCGACAAGGTCGTGCTCGAAGTACCAGCGTCGGAGGATGGTGTGCTGGGTCCGATCATCGAGGATGAGGGTGCAACGGTCACGGCACAGCAGATCATAGGCTCGATCGAGGCGGGAACGGGTGCCGCTGCCGCAGACGACAAGAGTGACACGGCATCCGAGGCCGCCGCGTCGACACCGGCCGCTCAAGATGTCGAAGAAGCCGGGGTGGAGAGCGGCGGACAGACCAGTCCGGCTGTCAGGAAACTCTTGACGCAACACGATCTGAAGGCTGAAGACGTCAAAGGTAGCGGCAAGAATGGTCGCATCTCGAAAGAAGATGTCGAGGCGCATGTTGCGACTTCGACTGCGGCAGCGGCTGCCACGCCGTCGGGGAGTGCCGCCAGTGCACCGGCGGCATCGACAGCGTCTGCGATGCCACGCCTGGAAGGTGATCGCAGTGAACGGCGCGTGCCGATGACGCGACTGCGCGCCCGCATTGCCGAACGCCTGCTGTCAGCGACGCAGAGCACCGCCATGCTGACAACCTTCAACGAGGTCGACATGTCGGGCTTCATCGCCTTGCGATCGCAATACAAGGATGGCTTCGAGAAGAGTCACGGCGTCAAGCTCGGCTTCATGTCGATCTTCCTGAAGGCCTCCACCGAAGCGTTGAAGCGCTACCCGGACATCAATGCATCGATCGACGGCGATGACATTGTCTATCACGGATTTTGCGATATCGGTGTGGCCGTCTCGTCCGATCGGGGGCTTGTGGTGCCGGTGCTGCGAAATACCGAGACGATGTCGCTTGGCGACATGGAGAAGGCCATCGGTGGATATGCCGAAAAGGCTCGCAACGGCAAGCTGACCGTTGAAGACATGACCGGCGGCACCTTCACCGTATCCAACGGTGGCGTGTTCGGCTCGATGATGTCGACGCCGATCCTGAATCCGCCACAGAGCGCGATTCTTGGCATGCACGCCACCCAGGAGCGGGCGGTCGTGGTGAATGGCGAGATCGTCGTTCGCCCGATGATGTACATCGCCCTCTCCTACGATCATCGCGTGGTCGATGGCAAGGGCGCGGTCGGGTTCCTGAAGACCATCAAGGAGATCGTCGAGCAGCCGGCCAGGGTCGTGTTTGACGTCTGATGATGGCTACAAGGCAGGACGCCCCTGAAGGTGAAGCCGTCTTGCGCGTGCAGGCGATGCCTGCCGATGTCAACGTCAATGGCGACATCTTCGGTGGGTGGGTCGTCAGTCAGATGGATCTCGCCGCCGGAATCACCGCCGGGCAACGGGCCCGGGGTCGGGTTGCCACCGTGGCAATCAATGCGATGACCTTCATTCGTCCCGTGCATGTGGGGGACGTGCTGTGTGTGTACGCATCAGTCGATAAGGTCGGCCGCACCTCCGTCGCCATCCAGGTCGAATGCTGGGCGCTGCGCAATCGCATTGGCGAGCGCGAGAAGGTGACCGAAGGGCTCTTTACCTTCGTTGCCATCGGCGATGATCGCAAGCCGAGGCCGATATCGGAATAGTGCTCCTGCACGATCGAACGTCGACAGCTTGCGGGGTCCCCCGGTAGGATCAGACCTTTCAATCCTTCAGGAAAATCGCATGTCGCATTCAGGACTTGCATTCCCCACACGCGAGCTTGGCCGCACGGGGCTTTCGCTGACCGAACTCGGACTCGGCTGTGCGGCCATGGCGGGCAATCACCGCGTGGTCGCCGACGAGGACATCGCCGCTGCCATCGATGAAGGCCTCTCGCGGGGTATCGGATTTCTCGATACGGCTCCGTTCTACGGATTTGGCCGATCCGAGCGTTTCGTTGGTGATGCACTTCGCGCGCGGAAAGGCGACTATGTACTGTCGACCAAGGCAGGGCGCCTGCTACAGGCGGGGGAAGCCCCTGAGAGTCTGGCGCGTGACTGGCCCGGGGCGCTACCTTTCACGCCAGTCTTCGACTATTCCTATGACGGCATCATGCGCTCCTATGAGGACAGCCGGCAACGGCTCGGTCTGCCGCGAATCGATATCCTGTTGTTGCATGACATCGGGGTGATGCAGCACGGCGAGGAGCTCAATCGCCGACATTTCGAGGACGCCATGAGCGGCGGTTATCGAGCACTCGACGAGCTACGTCGGGCGGGTGATATCAAGGGTATCGGACTCGGTGTCAACGAGCGCGAAGTCTGCCTCGCCGCCCTCGAGCATGGCGACTGGGACTGCTTTCTGCTGGCCGGGCGCTACACCTTGCTCGAACAGCAACCGCTTCAGGATCTGTTCCCGGCCTGCGAGAAGGCAGGTACCGGGATCATCCTGGGCGGACCCTACAACTCGGGCATTCTCGCCGGCGGCGATACCTGGGACTATGCCAGGGCTCCGGCCGAGGTGGTCGACAAGGTCCAGTCTATTGCCCGTGTCTGCGCCTCACATGCGGTGCCGCTGCAGGCGGCGGCCTTGCAGTTTCCGCTTGGCTCGAAGCTCGTGGCAAGCGTCATCCCGGGGCCTCGTTCGCGTGCCGAGGCGGCCCAGAACGTCGCCTGGTTCCAGTCGGAGATACCAGAGTCGTTGTGGAGCGATCTGGCGGCTGAAGGCCTGCTTGCCGACGGCACGCCTATCCCGCAGCGGCCGCTCGAGGGTGCATCTGCATGAGCAGCCTGTCGTTCTATGGCGCAGCCGGCACCGTAACCGGCTCCTGCACCTTGCTGGATACCGGCAAGTGCGGCGTTCTCGTCGACTGTGGATTGTTTCAGGGTAATCGCAGTGTGACGGCGTTGAACGAACAGCCGTTTCCGTTCGATGCCACATCGATAGATTGTCTGTTGCTGACGCATGCCCACACCGACCACGCCGGACTGATTCCGAAGTTGGTCAAGTCCGGCTTCACGGGCCCGATCCATGCCACCCGCGCGACCGCCGATCTGCTCGAATTCATGATGGAGGACTCGGCGCGAATCCAGCAGTCGAATACCGAGCGTGAGAACCGTCGGCGCCAACGGCGGGGTCGGAAACCGGTCGAGTCACTGTTCTCCATCGAGCATGCCCGGGAGGCGCTTTCACGATTGCAGACAGTCGACTACGGCGAGTGGTTCGAGCCGGAACCCGGAGTGGGTGTCCGCTACTGGAACGCCGGGCACATTCTCGGTTCAGCCTCGATCGAGGTGCGCTACGCGGAACCTGCGAGTGGCAACACGATGCGGCTACTGTTCTCGGGTGATCTCGGGCCGGACGAGAAGACCTTCCACGCAGAGCCGGATGCCGAGCAGGGCTTCGATTACGTGGTATCCGAGAGTACCTACGGCAATCGCGATCGAGCCGACTACACACTGGTGCAGCGGCGAGCCGCGCTCCGACAGGAACTGCTGGACGGCCTGGCACGGGGTGGCAACGTCGTCATCCCGAGCTTTGCGGTCGAACGCAGTCAGGAACTCCTGCACGACATTGGTGTGCTGCTGGCCGCAGGAGAACTCGCCGATGCCACGGTCTACCTCGACAGCCCGCTCGCCAGCAAGGTCACTGAAGTCTTCGTCCGCCATGCTCACGCGCTCGAGGACATCGACCTGCCGGCCGAGGAGCTGTTTCGTCATCCGCGCTTTCGCATCGTGCAGAGTGTCGACGAAAGCAAGGCGCTCGCCGATGTGAAGGCTGGTGCGATCATCATCAGCGCGAGCGGCATGGCTGACGCGGGGCGTGTCGTGCATCATCTGAAGAACAACATCTGGCGAGAGGACGCGACCGTGCTTTTCGTCGGGTATCAGGCGCCCGGCACGACCGGATCGCATATCCGGAGCGGTGCCGATGACGTGATCCTGCACGCCAAGGAGTTCCGCATAGCGGCGACCATTCGCAGCATCGGTAACTATTCTGCGCATGCCGATCAGGGCGAGTTGCTCGACTGGATCATGGAACGTGCACCGATTGCCGGTGGATTGTTCCTGAACCACGGTGATGATGACGCGCGGAAGGGCTTGACCCGCCAACTCGTCGAACGCGGCATCGCCCGCGAGCAGATCTTCCATCCGCTCTTCGACGAACGCTTCGAGCTCGGTGCCGGACCGCCTGCGTCGAAGGGGCGTGTTGCCGAACGTATCGATCCGGATACGCTGCAAGACGATGCCGATGAAGCGCGTGAGCGTTTTTCACTGGCGCTGTCCCGGCAGCTCGAAGATCTCGACGACGAGGTGAAGGCACAGGCATTGCTTGCTCGCTTGCAGGCGGTGCTGGACGACAGCTGACCGGTCCGCCTCGAACCGTAAGGAACATGTCGAGGAAAACCCATGATCGAATGTACAGAACGCCGTCGGTATCGCCCGATCGTTGCCCTGCTCGTGTCCGTGCTCGGGGCTGGCGTGCTCGTCGGATGCAGCGATTCGGGTGGCAGCTCTGAGCCTGCGCCGGCACCGATCCTGAGTGACCAGACCGGCGTGCAGATGCAAGATCCGGCCGATGCAGAAACGGCCTTCATCTCGGTCGACAACCGCGAGCAGGCGCTCGACCATGTGTTGTCGGTTGTCGGTGGTGGTCTCTACGACACGGTGCTGGCAAGCGCTCGTCCGCTTTTCCAGCTCCGTGATCCCGACGCAACGCTTGCCGGCATCACGCTGAATTCGGGCAGCGTGGACGGGGCTGGCAACGACGATATCCGGCAATACGCCTGCGCCGAGGGTGGTGAACTGACGGTCGGTGGCCGAGTGGATGACCGGGGCGGCGATCCGGCCGCGGCCGACAACTACATCGAGATCGAAGCTACGGGCTGCATGATCGGAGGCATCGCGCTCGATGGCATGCTCGTCGAGAATGACGGTACACGCTTTCTTCAGGCGTTCTCGATGACGGGACCCGGGGTCGAGCGCCGCGAGATAAGCGGATCAGTTGTCGATCAGGGCAGTCGTCGCGGCTCGCTGCGCGTCTCCCGCTACCAGGAAACCACGGCAGCGGGTGAAACGGTCGTGACCAATGCGCGCACCGATGTCTCGCACACGCCCGACGATGCAACGGACGCACAGTCATTGTTCGCCACCGCGAGCCTGACGTCGCCTGCGACACTGGGTGTACGAGTGTTCATAGATTCGCCGGAATTGTTCAGCGCGTCTGCCGGGGCGCCGTACTACACGTCTGGACGGCTGTCCGCGTCAACCGACGATGGCGCACAGCTTGTCCTCAACGCCTCCGACGGTAACCCCGAGTCGTTCCAGCTGGTGGTGACCGCCGAGGGCAGTATCACGGCTTACCTGCTCGGCTGGAGTGACGAGCGACGGCTGCCGTGCGCCATCGATGAGGCGGGAGACTGTCAGTAGAGATTGCCAGCAGAGATCGCCAGCAGAGATCGCAGTAACAATTGCCAGTAGCAGTGCGTCAGTAACACGTTGACGCGCCGCTACTGCTCCGCCGCGACGATTTCCATGACCATGGCGGCTGTCCAGGTGAACGAGCTTCCGCCGCAGGGTTCACCGCTGATCGGGTCGTAGTATTCCGCAAACCCGCCTTGCTCGATCAGGGCAAGACTTGCCCGCTGGATGCGTCTTGCCATCGCCTCCTGACCACCGACAAGCAGACCGTCGGCGATCAGATAGTTGACGATCAGCCAGGCGGGTCCACGCCAGTAGCGTTTGGCATCGAAGCGATCATCTGCCGGATCGAGGCTGGGCACCAGATATTCGCAGCGCGAAGAGAGTGTATCGAGTCGCCTGACGATGGCCTCGAGGCGCTTTTCCGGGATGGGCGCGAGTGCGGCGATCAGGCCGCCTACCGAGGGACTGTCGACAGGCTTGCCGATGATCCGATCGTGGCAGAGGTATTGCCCGTGAGAGTCGCTCCAGAGTGACTCGAGTGCGGCCAGTCCCCGTCCGGCGCGCTGCCGGTTGACTTCGGCGATGCTGTTCTCGTCAAGCGCCTCGGCGAGTACGGCCAGGTCCAGGCAGCTGCGTATCAGGATGGCATTGAAGCCGGGATCGACAAGCTGAAACGGAGAAGCGTCGTGCAGACGGCTGTTGTCCCAGCCGAGCGACCGGAAATGTTCGACAAGCCATATATAGCGATCGTACTGTGCCTGCGTCGGCCGATGTTCAGGGTTGGCATGTTTTGTATCGCGTCGCTGGTAGGGCGCTACCCCGTCTGTCGGCACGCGATCGAAAGCCACATCCCAGTCGGTGGAATTGTCGCGACCGGATTCCCAGGGATGAATGAGGGCAACCAGCCCGGTGCCTTGCGGATCACGACACCGGACGAACCATTCGTGCCAGCGGTCGACCTTCATCAACAGAGTCTGCGCACGTGCCTTGGCAAGCTCGGTATCGCGTGCCTGCTCGTAGAGCTTCTTCATCGCGAAGGCGGCGACCGGGGGTTGCGTTATGCCTGAGGTTGGCGTCGGACGAGCGGTCTGCCAGACGTCGGGTCCCGGGAAGTACCCGTCGTCGGCCTCGTGAAAGATGATGTGCGGCACCATGCCGTCATCCCACTGATGAGCAAACAGTGTCTCGATCTCGCGCCAGGCGCGGGATTCATCTATATGCGCCTGGCCGAGTGCGACCAGACAACTGTCCCAGTTCCACTGATACGGATACAGGCCGTGTGTCGGCACCGTATAGTCGCCGCGATCGTTCTGGCGGAGAATCGACGCCGCACGATCGAAGAGCACGTGATGATCCGAATCACCGGCGCTTGTCGGTATCTCGTTCATGCAGCCTGACGACCGACAACAGCGAGTTCGGTCTCCGGATCGAACCAGCGGACACGATCAGGCTGCGGCACGATGCCGATGACATCGTTCGGCGAAACCTTCGTGTCACTCTCGAGAATGACCCGGAACATCTGATCGTCGACTTTGCAGGCAACGAGCGTGTGCGGACCCAGCGGTTCGATCACCACGACGGTGGCCTTGAATCCGCCGTCGCCCAGGTGCAGATCCTCCGGTCGTATGGCGAACTGCAATTCGGCCTGTTGACTGTCCGGGCCATCGATGGTCGTGCCGCCGACCGTCCACCGACCTTGTCCCGCGTTCTTCGCTGTGAGGAAGTTCATGGGTGGATTGCCGATGAAGGAGCCGACAAAATGCGCGGCAGGGTTGCGATAGACCTCGACGGGGCTCGCGGCCTGCACGATGCGTCCGCCCTGCATGATGGCGATCCGGTCGGCCATGCTCATCGCCTCGACCTGATCGTGTGTCACGTAGATCGTGGTCGTGTCCGATTCGGCGAGGACGCTCTTCAGTTCGGCACGCATCTCCATGCGCAGCAGGGCGTCGAGGTTGGACAGTGGCTCATCCATCAGGATGACCGCAGGCTCCATGGCGAGTGCACGGGCGACTGCGACACGCTGTCTCTGGCCACCGGACAATTGCCCCGAGTAGCGTTTCACCAGCGCTTCGATATGCATCAGTTCGGCGGTTCGATTGACGCGTCGATCGACCTCTTGCTGCGCCATGTTCTCCATCCTGAGACCGAACGCGATGTTCTCGAAAACCGTCAGGTGCGGGAAGACGGCGTAGTTCTGAAACACCATCGCGATGCCGCGATCCTTCGGTGCCAGCGTATCGACGCGCTTGCCACCGATATGGACTTCGCCGGTCGTCGCCGTCTCGAGGCCGGCGACGATGCGCAGCAAGGTCGTCTTGCCGCAGCCCGACGCGCCGAGCAATACGAGAAATTCCCGATCGGCGATTGTCAGATCGATGGAGTGCAGTGCCGTTGTCGAACCGAAACGCTTGGCGACTTCGGTGATTCTGATTTCTGCCATGACTCGATTCCTAAATGAGGGTTGATGGGTCTGATGTGATTGCGTTCAGCGGTTGGCAATGCCCCACATGGCGAACAGGTACTTCCTCACCATGAAGATGAAGATGAGCGCCGGCACGACCAGCATGGCACCGCCGGCAAACTTCAGATGAAGCGGTGCGACATCGAGGCTCTGCAGCAGAAACGCCGGCAAGGTGCGGTGCTCGATGGTCAATACTGCGGCCGCGAAGACCTCGTTCCAGGACACCACGAAGGCGAAGATGGCCGAAGCGGATATGCCCGGCAGTACCAGTGGAAGAATGACTTTCCGGAAGGCCTTCAGACGAGTGCAGCCAAGCGTCCAGGCCGCCTCCTCGAGCTCGATCGGTACGCCCGAGAAGAGCGAGAAAGTGATGAGTACGGCAAACGGCAGAGCGAGCGTCGTGTGTACCAGCGCCAGAGCGAACACCGTGTCGTCGAGACCGACCCGCAGGAAAAGCACGGCCATCGGCAGTGCCAGCAGCGGCAGCGGGAAGGCTCGGGTCATCAATACCAGGATCCGGAAGGTACTCTTGCCACGAAACTCGAATCGTGACAGTGCATACCCTGCCGGTGCACCGATACCGATCGACATGATCATCGTCAGCGTAGCGACGACGATCGAATTCCAGAGTGCCTTGCCGACACCATAGAAACCCAGGAAGAACTCCACGCTCTCGGTATCGAAGGATGGAAAGAAGCGCTTGGGGAACCCGTTGACTTCCTCGGGTGTCGAGAAGGTGTTGGCGATCAGCAGCCAGATGGGCACCAGAACCCAGAGGCACAGCACGATGACGGTTGTGGTGAAGGCAATCCGCACGAGCCGTTGCTCGCCGCCGACGACGCCATGACGTTCCGGCCGGGTGATCGTGCTGGCAATCCTGTTCACAGGCTTGCCCCCTTGGGTGTACGAAGCGCTCGCATGATCACGAGTGTGCAGGCGATCGAGATGACCAGAATCAACAGGGCGAATGCCGCTGCAACGTGGGTGTCCTGCATGTCGAACTGACGGTTGTAGACCTCGCTCATCAGGACGGGCAGGTTGGTGCCGGCCAGAGCGACGACGACGGCGAATACTTCAAATGCAAGAATGACCCTCAGTATCAAGGCCGTCTGCAGACTGGGCTTGAGGAGCGGCAGTGTGACCTTGATGAAGCGCTGCCAGCGACTCGCGCCGAACACCTGTGCCGCCTCATCGTATTCCTTCGGGATGAGGCCCATGCCTGCCACGAGTATGACCAGCATGATGGCCGTCGCACGCCAGATCTCGGCAAGCACGACGGCGAGGAAGATGGTGCTCTTGCTCTCGTAGCCGAGGAAGGCAATCGGTTTTTCGATCGCGCCCACGTTGGTAAGCACCGAGTTCAGAAAGCCGGTCTGTTCAAAAATGGTGAGCCAGATCAGGCCGGCAGCAAGATCCGAGATGCCGAGAGGAATGGTCCAGATGTAGAGGACCATGTCCCGTCCCTTCTGCATCTTGGTGACAAGCGTTGCCATCAGCAGCGACAGTGCAACCTGAATGGGCACGACTGCCAGGACCAGCCAGAAGGTGTTGGTCAACGCCGTGTTGAACTTCCAGTGCGTGAACATTTCGCTCAGGTACCTGGTAGTCAGCTCCCCCTCATCAGTCGCGATCGCCTGCCAGGCAACCAGCAAGAACGGATAGAGGAAGAATGCGCAGAGAAAGAACGTGGCCGGCGCCAACAGGATGTAGGGAAGCGCTCTGGGATTCATGACAGGCTTCTCGGATCGGGCGTCTCTGTCGCGAGGCGCGGAAAAAAAGGGCTTGGTCTGATGCACAGGACGGCGCTTCCCGGCGAAACGAACGCGCAAGGGTGCTCCGACGGAATGATCACGGCTTGTACCGTTGCCATTCCGGCTGAAGTGACGGAAGACTTTTCTGGCTTCTGGCTTCTGGCTTCTGGCTTCTGGCTTGTCTGGCGACTGCGATGGTTGTCGGTGAATCGCAGCGCCGAAGTCAGGTCAGTCCAGTCCGTCGAACGGAAGTCGGATCGGGGCCCGGCGATCGGGCCCCGACGTGTTCTCAGTCGACCGGGCAGGCACCCTCCGAAGGCTCATCGGGCCCCCAACACGGTGCACCGGCTTCGTTCATGACTTCGCGAAGCGTCTCGGCTTGTTCGTCGAGGATTTCACGAACATCGCCGCCACCGAGGATGATGCGCTCGAAGGTGTCGACATAGACTTGATTGAACTGACCGCCGAGGTCGCCCAGACCCACCGGCAGGAGTCCGGGGTTGGCGTCTGCCGAGGTCGTCATCTTCGATACGGCATCACCGGCGATCTGCACCGAGGGTGGCACGTCGTCAGGCAGATCTACCGCGACAACCGGGAAGAAGCTGGTGGCGCGCATGGTGGCGATCTGTGTTTCCGGTAGCGACATGTGCGCGATCAACTTCTTCGCGGTCTCGGCATCAGGTGCTGTGCTGGGTACGCCGAGACCGACGACAACCGGCATGAAGCCGCGGCCGGTCGGACCTGCCGGTGCCGGGAAGGCGATGAAATCGTCGGGACGTTCGTTGAACGCATCGGCGAGGCGTGAGGTGTGGTCGAAGGCCACCCAGACTTCATCGGTCAGGAGGGGTTCCTGCATGAAGGAATAGTTGGTCGAGCCGCGGTTGGTGTATTGCCAGAGTTCCTTGAAGGCGTTCCACGCGGCTTCGGCTTCGGCTGATCGGAACTTGGTGACCATCGAATTGGTGAACGAGGGATACAGGTAGCCCTGGAAGAAGCGGTGCTTGAGTCCCTTTGGTCCGGCCGGGAAGCCGAATTTCGGCGAGCCTGTGGCATCCGCCATGTTCTTCGCCCAGGCGGTCAGCTGCTCGTAGCTGAGCGCGTCGATGTCGGCGCCCTCGGGCAGGTGCTCCAGTGCCATTTTGTTCGCGGCCATGATGTAGGTGGCCTGCATCCAGGGGATGTACGCCTGGGTGTCGCCGCCAAGCTTGCCGAGTTCCATGAAGTTCTCGTTCATCTCGACGCTGCCAAGGTCGACATCGGAGAGATCGGCGAGGCCATCGGCCACCCCGGTGAAGTCGCCGTGCAATGCGCCTAGTACGCCGATCTGGCCGGTGCCGGCCTGGAGTTCGGCCTGCAGGCGCGTCAGCCAGGGGCCACCTTCACTCGGCTGGAATTCGACCTCGCCCTCGAAGCCCGACAGGACATCGTCGCGCATGGCCTGTGCTTCTTCCACCGGGTTCGCCTGGGTCGACCAGAAGAGCACCTTGTCGGCCGCTGTTGCCGTGGGAATGGAGATGAGCGAGCTACTTGCCAGCACGGCGAGTGCGGTGAGTCGGTGAGAGGTATGCATGGGTTTCATCAGAGTGGGTTGTCCTGTCGTGTGGTCGATGTACTCGCCGTCTCGCGGCGTGTGGTGGTGGTGATCGGCACTGGCCCGTGACTACCACGGGCGATGAAGTGCGGTCGCAGCAGGCGATGCTGTTCTGCGGTGTGACCCTCGATGATGTCGACGAGGGTGTGGGCGAGCTCGATCGTCGTCTCGCGGGTGCGTTGATCGAAGGTGCTGAGTCCCGGAGGAACCCACGCCGCCGCCGGCACGTTGTCGAAGCCGATGACGGAAAGATCGTCCGGCACCCGCAAGCCGAGCCGACCTGCGGTCTCGATCACGGCGAAGGCGATCTCGTCGGTCAGGGCGAGCATGGCCGTCGGCCGCTCGGGCTCGCTCAACAGGGCTTCGAGTGCTCGTTGTCTGGCATCGGCATCGAAGCGGCTGCTCGAACAGCGGACGAGTGACAATCTGGTGTCACCCTGGTCGGCGATGGCCTGCTCGAGGCCGCTTTCACGTGTCAGCCGGAAAGTCATCGGTTCGTCGATCGAGCACAAGCCGAAACGCCGATGGCCGAGCGCGTACAAGGTGTCGAAAGCCTGCGTGAAGGCGATGGCACCATCGGTATCGACCCAGCTGTATCGCTGGTGCGTGTCGAGTACCCGGCCGTGTGTGATGAAGGGGAATTTTCGATCAGCCAGAAAGCCGACCCGCTCATCGTCTTCGAGAACGCGGGTGAGCACGACGCCGTCGGCGCGACCGGAATCGACGATGCGTTCCAGCACGGACATTTCGGACAGGGCTTCGGGAGCGGCCGCCAGGTAGAGGTCCCGTTTCTTGTCGAGCAGACCTTGCGCCAGTCCGCCGATGAACTCGCCCAGGAAGGGTTCGATGGCGCGGTCATCGTGCAACGGGAGCAACAGGGCGACGAAGCGGCTCCGACCGGTCTTCAGCGCCTGCCCGGCCGTGTTCGGTATGTAGTTGAGGCGTGCGGCCGCCGCTTCGATCCGGCGCCGTGTACTTTCGGCCACATCCGAATAGCCGGCGAGGGCTCGCGACACAGTCGTGATGGAGATGCCAAGTTCGCTGGCAATATCCTTGAGTGTGCTCTGGGGAGGCATCGAGGCGCAGCGGTTCGCTATCCGAAACGTTTGGGAAGGCTATCCCGAGCTAACCGAAATTGTCAACAGTGATGTGAATCTGATGACGAAAACGCTACCAGCAGGGCTGATCAGGCCCGAATTTCGCAGAGTGCAGGAGATTCATACAGGCGCGATATACTGCCGCGTTAACTTTCCGATCCGGATACCCGTTACCCCTATGGCAGATTCATACGACGTCATCGTCATCGGCGGTGGACCGGCAGGTTATGTAGCCGCCATTCGAGCGGCGCAGCTGGGTCTCAAGACCGCTTGTGTCGAGGAATGGATAAACAAGCAGGACAAGCCTGCGCTCGGTGGTACCTGCCTGAACGTGGGGTGCATTCCCTCGAAGGCGCTGCTCGAGACCACCGAGCTCTACGATACGGCCAATCACCAGTTCGCCGACATGGGCATCGGGGTGGGCGATGTGTCTCTCGATGTGCCGAAGATGATCGGTCGGAAGGACCGGATCGTCAGTGAGCTGACAGACGGTATCGCGGGGCTGTTCAAGGCGAACAAGATCGACTGGCTACAAGGCAGGGGCAGGCTGCTCGACGACAAGGTCGTGGAGGTAACGTCACGCGAGGGTGAGACGAGCAGTCATGCGGCGAAGAATGTCGTGATCGCGACCGGCTCTGTGCCGATAGCGCTCGGACCCATGCCACTCGAGGGCAACATCGTCGTCGACTCGTCAGGCGCGCTGGACTGGCAAGCGGTCCCCGCACGTGTCTGTATCATCGGTGCTGGCGTCATCGGCCTTGAACTCGGTAGCGTCTGGCGTCGCATGGGTTCAGACATCGTCGTGCTTGAAGCGCAAGATGCTTTTCTGCCGATGCTCGACAAGGCGATTGCGAAGGAAGCACAGCGCACCTTCACGAAGCAGGGGCTGGACATCCGCCTGTCGACCCGCGTCATGTCGAGCACGGTCAAGGGAGACAAGGTGGATGTGACGTTCCAGGATTCCAGCGGCGAGACGACCGAGACCTTCGACAAGCTGATCGTTGCCGTCGGGCGCAGGGCCTATACTGACGGGGTGTTGACAGACGCGTCCGAAGTGCAGCTGGATGAACGCGGATTGATCAACGTCAACGAGAAGTGCGAGACCAATGTGCCGCATGTCTATGCCATCGGCGATGTCGTTCGCGGGCCGATGCTTGCGCACAAGGGTTCCGAAGAAGGGGTCATGGTGGCCGAGTTGATTGCCGGGCATGCGGCGAGCGTCAACTACGACGTCATGCCGAACGTCATCTATACCCATCCCGAGGTTGCCTGGGTCGGCAAGACCGAAGAGCAGTGCCGGGAGGAGGGCATCGACTATCAGATCGGTACCTTCCCGTTTGCTGCCTCAGGGCGCGCGAAAGCCAAGGGCGACACCGGAGGCATGGTCAAGATCATTCGCGATACGGCCTCTGACCGTCTCATCGGTGCGCACCTGATCGGCCCGAGCGCGTCCGAGCTACTCGGTCAATCGGTACTTGCAATGGAGTTCGATGCGACAATAGAGGACATCGCGCATACCATTCACGCTCACCCGACGTTGTCCGAAGCGGTCCACGAGGCCGCGCTGGGCGCCGACGGTCGGGCGATCCATATTGCCAACCGGCGAGCATCTGCGAAGCCATCCGCCAAGCAAAGCGCCTGACCGGGCCGCCTTGGACGTTGCCCGGGCTTACCTGTCCACGCTGTTGATGGCGTAGTACCGAGCGTCGGCTTGACGGTCGGCTTTCTCGCCATGCAGTTTCAATCGAGCCATTCGAACAGGATTCACTCATGAACCTACACGAATATCAGGCGAAAGCCTTGTTCAAGCAGTACGGCATGCCCGTGCCGAACAACCTCGTTGCCACGACTCCAGCCGAGGCGCGAGCAGCGGCGGAGAAACTGGCGACCGAAAAAGTTGTCGTCAAGGCGCAGGTGCATGCCGGTGGGCGTGGCAAGGCGGGTGGGGTCAAGCTTGTTGATACACCGCGAGAGGCCGAGGACTACGCCGAATCGATGCTCGGCACACAGCTGGTCACCATTCAGACCGATGCCGAGGGCCAGCCGATCAACTCGGTGCTGGTCGAGGAAACCTGCGACATAGCCGATGAGCTCTATCTCGGCATGGTCATCGATCGTGCCACGCAGCGCGTGGTCGTCATGGCATCCACCGAGGGTGGCATGGAGATCGAGAAGGTTGCTCACGAGACCCCCGAGAAGATCCTCAAGGCGACCATCGATCCGCTCGTCGGCCTGATGCCCTATCAGTGTCGCGAGCTTGGCTTCGGGCTCGGTCTGACAGGTGCTCAGATAAAGCAGTTCGGCGCACTGTTGTCCGGACTGACGAGGCTGTTCGAAGAGAAGGATCTGGCGCTGGTCGAGATCAACCCGCTTGTCGTCACCGGCGCGGGGGATCTCGTCTGCCTCGACGGCAAGATCAACATCGACGGCAACGCGATGTTCCGGCACAAGGATCTGGCCGAACTGCGTGACAAGAGCCAGGAGGACGAACGTGAACTGCGTGCCTCAGAGTGGGATCTGAACTACGTGGCGCTCGAAGGCACCATCGGCTGCATGGTCAACGGGGCCGGTCTTGCCATGGCGACGATGGATATAATCAAGCTGAAAGGCGGGCAGCCTGCGAATTTCCTTGATGTCGGTGGCGGTGCCACCAAGGAGCGCGTTGCCGAAGCCCTGAAGATCATTCTCTCGGATCCTGAAGTCAAGGGCATCCTCGTCAATATCTTCGGCGGCATCGTGCGTTGCGACCTGATTGCCGACGGCATCATCGCCGCCGTTGGCGAAGTTGGCATCGAGCTGCCCGTCGTCGTGCGACTCGAAGGAACCAAGGCGGCCGAAGGCCGTAAGCTGCTGGATGAAAGCGGACTGAATCTGGTGGCGGCTGCCGATCTCGGCGATGCTGCTGCGAAGATCGTCGAGACGGTAGGAGCTGCCTGATGAGCGTACTGATCAACAAGAGCACGAAGGTCATCTGCCAGGGTCTGACCGGCAGCCAGGGAACCTTCCATACCGAGCAGGCGATTGCCTACGGCACCCGGATGGTCGGTGGCGTGACCCCCGGAAAAGGGGGCAGCAAGCACCTCGATCTACCGGTATTCAATACGGTGAGGAATGCGGTCGACGAGACCGGTGCCGACGCAACCGTCATCTATGTGCCGGCACCCTTCTGCAAGGATTCGATCATCGAGGCGGCCGAGAGCGGCGTGAAGCTGATCGTCTGCATCACCGAAGGCATCCCGACGCTCGACATGCTCGAAGCAAAGATCGCCGTCGATAGAAACGGCGTGCGACTCGTCGGCCCCAATTGCCCGGGCGTGATCACACCGGACGAGTGCAAGATCGGCATCATGCCGGGGGCCATCCATCAAGCAGGCAAGGTAGGGGTCGTTTCCCGCTCGGGTACCCTGACCTACGAATGCGTGAAGCAGACGAGCGATCTCGGCTACGGGCAGAGCACCTGCATCGGCATTGGCGGTGATCCCATTCCCGGAACCAGCTTCATCGACGCGCTTGCACTGTTCGCGGAAGACCCGCAGACCGAGGCCATCCTGATGGTCGGCGAGATCGGCGGCACCGCCGAAGAAGAAGCGGCCGAGTTCATCAGCTCGAATGTCAAGAAGCCCGTCGCTGCCTACATCGCAGGCGTCACCGCGCCCCCCGGCAAACGCATGGGCCACGCCGGCGCCATCATCGCCGGTGGCAAGGGCACCGCCGACGACAAGTTCGCCGCCCTCGGCAAAGCCGGCGTCACCATCACCCGTTCCCCCGCCGAACTCGGCCTCGCCGTCAAGGAAGCCACGGGTTGGTAGGGGTTGGTAGGGTCGGACCACGCTAACCCACTGAAAAAAGGGAATCAATGGCAGGAAAAGAGCCGTTCTGAGCCACTGATCGGCACTTTCTGGCCTTGGAAAGAGCCGATCAAGAAAGAATGAACGTGTTGCCCTCTCATCGGTCAATGCGCGGCATGGGAGGCAGCGCGGTCGACGCCAGAAGGAAAGCAGGGACGCTCTGGCGATGGGGCCGACGTGCGATCGGCAAAGGGGTCGGCCGTTTGCTTGTGGCCGAGCTTGCCATGCTCGTCGTGACCTACGGCCTGGCGTCCCGCTTGATCGATCCGCTGTTGCGAAGCCTGCTGATAGAGGTCGATCTGCGCGCCGTATCGTTCGTGGTGCTGTCGGTTACCTTCCTGACCTTTGCCGGGTGCTTGCGTGCCATCCTCCTCCCGTCGAACCTGTCGAGTCTCGCGCGCCAACCCGTCGGCAACCTCGAACTTGTGTTCGTGACGTATCCGTGGGCAATGTTGCTTGCCTGGCCTTGGTTTCTCGTGGTGGGATTCGGCCAACCGGCACCGACCGTGTACGTCCTGGCCAGCACCGTTGCCACTATCGGCGTGATCGGTCTTTGCGCGACGCGACGCGGCTGGCGACGGCTGGTCTGGGCAAGTGCCCTCGGCGCGTCGCTGATCGTGATCGATCGGCATGAAATGTCCGCGTATCCACTCGCGCTGCTGGCAGTGACGATCGGAGTCGGTGCACTTGAGGCCGACCTGCGCGCTGCCTTCGGCGACGCGCCCACGCGCTCCTCCCGGCAGTGGTCTGAACGATTTTTCAGCGCGCTGTGGCGTACCGGTGGTTCACCGCTCGCGGCCCTGCTCCGTCGTGATCTGCTCGCGTTGTGGCGCCGACCCGGTTGGGTTTCTCGTGCATGGCTACCCATCGTCTGCGCGCTGTTCCTGCTACTCGTCAGTGCGCACGGCAATGGCAATTGCCACGCTGCGTGTCTCGATCGAGGTGTCCTCTTTCTGGTCGCATCGAATGCCATCGTCTGCGTTGCCGTGCTCTCGTCTATACGACACGTGCAAGGACCGCGCTGGCTGACGCCGGATCGTACCGTGCCGCCGGGACGTCGACTGCTTTCCCTCGGTCTGATTGCCGCGGCGCCCTGCCTGCCGTTCATCGCCCTGGCCGCCAGCCTGTCGGCTGAGCCGAGCCTGCTGCCGTTCTCGATCTCCGTCGTGCTGATCTCACTCTACCGGCAACTGGCCGATCCTGATCGGGATGTGGAAATCGGCATGCTGCTCTGCTCTGTCGTGCCGCTGCTGTTCATGACCTTGCTGCCGGTAATCGAGCGGCTGCTGCTGACCACGGGCGTTCTGCTCGTACTCCTCTACCTGGTGAATCGACAAGCGCGACGGCAACGGCATGCAAGTGACACTGCGGGCGCCTGTGCCAGTGCCGCGTGGCCATGACCGGCAAGCCGACCATCGATGCGCGCGAGCAGAATCTGCAGCTCGTCGTCGAGAACGTCGCGTTTCAATACACAGCCGGCCCCCTGATCGGTTCCTTGACCTTTCAGCTGGGGCCGGGATTGCATTGGTTAGATGGCATCAACGGTGCTGGCAAGTCGACTATCCTGCGCTGCCTTTCGGGCGACCTGCAACCCATCCGTGGTCACGTCACGGCCTGTGGTCGCGACCCGGTGAATGATGTCAGTGCGCGCGTCCTGATCGGTCACGCCCCGTATCCGGACGATCTCCCGACCTTCCTGAACATCGAACAGGCACTAGCCGATCTTGCCGCTTTCCGTCGATGCCCGGAGTGGCGGGGCAACGCGCTCGCCGAGCGTCTGTCGCTGCCGCTGGACTTGCCACTTGCGCATGCCAGTGCCGGCCAGCGACGCAAGGCAGGACTGTTGGCGAGCCTTGTCGGCGACCCGCCCATCCTCTTTCTCGACGAGCCCTGGGCCGCGATCGATCATGCGGCCATCGATGTCGTGACCTCGTTGCTGGAGTCGCTCAGGGCAACGCGGATCGTCCTCTTTACCTGCCACGGCGAGTGTCCGCTCGAGCCGGATACTACCCACCGTCTGTAAGCGTCAGCCGCATCGAGCGACGGTCAGTGAGGCACGCTTCGTGACAAATGACAGGTCAGGGCACGCCTTGCGGCCTCACATGAGCATGAGAGATCGATGGCATTCGAGCCTTTCGCGATGACTGCCAAGCGTCGTACGGTCATGCTCCTGGTGAGCGCTGAAGTACTGGCGATGTCCTTGTGGTTCGTGTCGTCCGCCGTTCTTGTCGATCTGCGTGCCGAGCTTGCTATATCGTCGTCAACGGCGGCACTGCTGGCGTCGAGCGTACCGGCGGGGTTCGTGGTCGGCGCTCTTTTCATTGCCTTCAGTGGTCTGGCCGATCGACTCGACCCGCGGCGGGTATTCGCGGTGGCGGCCGTGTTTGCCGCCACTGTCAATGCTGCATTCGCGCTGTTGCCTCCGGGAAGCTACGGCAGTATTGCAGTCCGCTTCCTGACCGGGCTCGCCCTCGCCGGGGTCTATCCCGTCGGCATGAAGATCGTTGTCGGCTGGGGCACGCGTGATCGCGGCTGGCTGGTCGGGCTCGTGGTGGGTGGTCTGACCCTGGGATCGGCCGCGCCTCACCTGCTGGCCTTCCTCGGGGGTAGTGACTGGCGTCAGGCCACACTGATCGCGTCTGCCCTTGCGCTCGTGGCTGCCGCGCTGGCATTGACCACCCGACTTGGTCCGCACCATGCCGTGCAGCCGCGGCTCGCACCCGGGGCCATCGCCATCGCCTGGACCGACCAGCGCATCCGACGCGCCTACCTGGGTTACTTCGGTCACATGTGGGAGCTCTATGCCATGTGGTCGTGGATCGGCCCAGCACTGGCCGTCTCCTTCGCGCGGCAGCTGGACGAGGAATCGGCTGTCAGTCTCTCCAAGGTTACCGCCTTTGTGGCGATTGCTGCCGGTGCCTTGCTGTGCCCGCCCGCAGGCCTCCTGGCCGACCGTATCGGCAAGGCATCGTTGACCATCCTGATGATGACGGCGAGTGGCCTCTCGGCCGTACTGGCGGGCCTGGTGTTCGGTGGTCCCGTGTGGCTCGTTGCCTCTGTCGTGGTGGTGTGGGGTGCCACCGTCATTCCCGATTCGGCGCAGTTCTCGGCGCTGGTAGCCGATTACTCGCCGCCAGCGCTTGCCGGCAGTCTCATGTCGCTGCAAACCGCGATCGGTTTTGCCTTGTCGATTCTCACGGTTCAAGCGACGCCGTTCGTCGCCAATGCCTTCGGCTGGCCGGTGCTGTTCTGGATCCTGGCCCTCGGCCCACTGGTCGGTATCCTGTCGATGCGCGGTCTTCGGTAGCCGATCGATCGCGCCGGCGGCCGACTAGTCGACCAGCCTGCCAAGAAATGCCCCCGCGTGCCGGTACCGGTCGAACTCCGTATCGAACTGCCAGACAAGATAGCCGGCGTAGCCTGCCGCCAACCACACCGCCGTGGCGGTCGGTAGCCAACCCGGTAGCGGCGAAGCATTGTCGAGCTGCCACCGGAAGGCCGCGATCAGCGCACTCGCGAGCGCCATGCCTGCAATGACATCGCTCGGCCAGTGCGCCTGCAGGTAAACACGCGACAGGGCGACCAGGATAGCGAGAACAAGCAGGTGCGCGGCGATGATGCTGCATGCCCTGGTTGAGCCAACGCGACCTGCAGGCGGCCATCTCGAACAGATCAGACAGCCGCAGACACCGAGGAGCAAAGTGGCAGAAGCCGCATGCCCGCTTGGAAAACTGAAGACATCGCCACCCGGGTAGAGTTCCAGTGGACGTACACGATCAGTAAGTGCCTTGACGATGCCGACGGCGAGCTTCACGCTCAGGAACACGGTCGTCGCGTGAATGGCAAGCCAGTGTCGACGAGCGAGCAGCAACAGCACGATCACACCGCTCATCATGCTCACGGTAAGTGTAAAATCACCGAGCATGGTGAATCCGACCATGATCCGGTCGAGCGACGGCGAACCCATGCTGAGGACCCAGGCCTGCGGCGGGCTCTCGACACGCTCGACGAATGTTGTCGGGACCATGACGATCCAGCTACCCAGCACCGCGAACAAAGCGATGCAGGCAAAGATGAAAGCACTCGGCACGGGTGGTCTGGGTGGAGCGACGCGCATGGGTGGGTTGAGCGTTGTCGCGACGGGCCGTCACCATACACAAGCGATGCCTGCGTTGTCGCGACGCGACTTCTTGCCCGTCACCTTTTACCCCGCCGCCTTCGACTAGCGACTACCCTTCCGGCTCGACTCGAGGGTGAGAGGGGATACATGCGAGCAATCGGTCACGTGACGTATGGCGGACGACGGCAGAGACTGTGCACGGTGCTGATGCTTGCGAGCCTCGTAAGTTGTGCGTCAGTGCCTGATCAGCCTGCAGTTGACGGCGCGACTGTCCCGGAAACGAGGGGACCGTTGTCCGAGCGCGTTCACAGGGAGCGGGAGGAAGCGCTCAACCCGTACGTGATCACGGCGCATCGGCATAATTATGTGCTGCCGTTGGACTATACGTCTGATCTCAATGAGGCGGTCTACCGCGCCAACGAGGTGAGTCTGCGCGAAGGCCTGCAGCCGGCCGAGGTGACGTTTCAGGTCAGCCTGAAGACCCGACTCAACGAGAAGGATCTCTTCTACACCAATGACGCGCTTTCCTTCGCACTCAGCATCGAAGCGTGGTGGCAGCTGTACTCCAGTGATTTGTCGAGTCCGTTCAGGGAAACGAACTACGAACCCGAGATCATGTATTTCCGGCCTTTGGGCTGGCGACCCTTCAATGGCTATACCGCCATGCGATTCGGCTTGCTGCACGAGTCGAACGGACAGGTGCAGGGACTCTCTCGAAGCTGGAACCGCGTGTATGCGGAACTGCTTTACGAGCGTGGAAATTTCGTCGCCCTGCTCCGCCCGTGGCTGCGGATTCCGGAGAAGCGCAAGGAAACGGCCGACGATCCAGAAGGTGACGACAACCCCGACATCCTTGATTTCATGGGGCATGGCGAGCTCGCCCTGTCGTGGCGAGACCGGCGCTTCGAATACAGCCTTCGTGGCTGGGGTAACCCCGCTACCGGCAAGGGCGGTGCCGTGGTCGGTCTGACATTCCCGCTGACCGGCCGCTATCGCGGCTACTTTCGCTACTTCAACGGCTATGGCGATTCGCTGATCGACTACGACCACTTCCAGTCGCGGCTCGGTGCCGGTATCGCGCTCACGAGTCTCTTTTTCTGACCCGCGAGTAACATCCGTGGGCGTCCCAGTCCCAGTCCCAGTCGCAGTCCCAGTCGCAGTCCCAATCGCAGTCCCAGTCGCAGTCGCCGATCGGATCGAACTGCCCGTTGATGAAGCTGCCTATGACTATGCGAACCGTAGCACCACTAACCCCCCAGCAGATAGTCGCGGCCGTTGCGCATGCCGCGGGCAGTGAAGGCTGCAACGAGCGCCTGCCTTGCCTCGACGTTGGTGATGGCGGTTACCAGCAGGGCGTCGCCGCGACAGGCCCAGAGATCGCCATAGGTGATGACCGGTCGGTGTCGCTTGCGCTGGCGTGCGTTCGCGCGATCGAGATCCACGAAACCCTGCACGGTCACATCGTGAGCTCGCAAGGCATCGAACCACCAGCGTGCGTTACGTCCCGTGCCACAGATCCACACCGCTCGGCCGCGGTCGATGCCGAAGCCGCTCGCGGGAGAGACAGCCGCCGCCGCGCGCAGCCGGGTGAAGGCTTCTCGTCGATAGCGCGGGTCCTCGTGCGTCAGTCGGCCGGGATGTTCGCGCCAATCGAGAAGCACGGGGTCAGGCTTGCTCATCGGCAGGCCGGCATTGCGAGCGCGGAGGATGAAGTCGTGATCTTCCGGGCCATCGATGTCGCGATAGCCGCCCAGGTGCGACCAGACCTCGCGCGCGGCAAACCAGGTCGGGTGCGGCAACGGACATTCGATGAAGCACGCATCACGAATTTCGTCGGCAGAGATCAATCCGTTGAGCCAGCTCTCGTAGCGACGGAAACCTTCGCCAACACCTGTTCGACCACCGGCGGCATCGATGATGCGGACGCGAGCGCCGACGATGGCGATGTCTGGATGACACTCGAGATGGGCTAGCTGGGTCTCCAGTCGCGCCGGATAGGCGATATCGTCGTCGTCCATGCGCGCAATGAACTTCCCGCGCGCCACGGCAAGTCCCGTATCGAGTGCACCGACAATCCCGGGACGAAGGCGCGACAAGCCACGCAAGCGAGCATCTTTCGGCAAGCGTGCCATGACAGATTCGACATCGTGCTGACCGATGATCAGGATCTCGATATCGCGCAGCGTCTGCGCGAGCAGACTGGTGACGGTAGCTTCGGTGGTCGATCGCCAGTGGCGTACCGGCAGCAGAACGCTGACTACCGGACGGGGACGATCAGCAAGGCGCGCCACTCATCTCCACTTGATGCTGCAACCCACACCCGCCTTGACATCGGTGGGCGCGTCCTTGCCGTCGAGCAGCCCCATCATCGCAGCCCACAGGTCGCCGCCATGGGCCTCGCCGGCATTGCCTCGACCGGACGGTCGCGTGTCGTCGAATTGCCCTCGATAGTACAGCCGGTGGTCGGCGTCGAACAGATAGATGTCAGGTGTGCAGACGGCCTCATAGGCCCGCGCGACGACTTGCGTCTCATCAAAGCAGTAGGGAAATCCGAAGCTGCGTTGCCGGGCAAGTTCGGCCATCTTCAGCGGGCCGTCCTGTGGGTAGCTCGCGATGTCGTTGGAGCTGATGGCAATGGTGGCGATACCGCGCTTCTCGCTCCTGGCGGCCAGCTCGACCAGGGCATCGAGAATATGAACCACGTACGGGCAGTGGTTGCAGATGAACGCGATAACCAGCGGCTGACCGGCGTGGTCGTGCGGACCGACGGGCTGATTGTTCCGGGTATCGGGAAGCGTGAACGCGGGAGCCCTGGTGCCGACAGGGAGTTCGATGGATGCTGTGCTGGCCATGATTAATAGAAGCTGATCGTGGGCCGCTATAGTAGAACCTGCTCGTGTCGTTGCTCAATGGTCTCCCGCATGCACCGAAATCAGGCCACTCTGTTCATCGTCTCGGCACCCTCCGGGGCGGGCAAGACCAGCCTGGTCAGGCGCGCTGTCGCCGATATCGACGACCTTGCCGTGTCGGTATCGCACACGACCCGTGACCGGCGTCCCGGCGACGAGGACGGGCACGACTATCACTTCGTGGATCGAGCCCGTTTCGAGGAAATGATCGCCGCAGACCGGTTTCTCGAATACGCCGACGTCTTCGGCAACTACTACGGCACCAGCGTCGAGGCGGTCGAAGCCTGCCTGTACGCAGGCCAGGACGTGATCCTGGAGATCGACTGGCAAGGCGCCGAGCAGGTTCGTCAGAAACTCGGCGACGTGGTCTCCATCTTCATCCTGCCACCATCGCGCGCAACCCTCATCGAGCGTCTGCGCGGCCGCGGTCAGGACAGTGAGGGCGTCATCGCGACACGAACCGCCAAGGCCGTGCTCGAGATGCAGCAGTATCACCTGGCGGACTACCTGGTCATCAACGACGATTTCGAGCAGGCGCTGGCGGAATTGAAGGCTGTCGTGCTGGCCAACCGTGTCGTCAAGGCGCGCCAGGCCAAGCGCCATGCTGGTCTGATTACCAGCCTCACGCATTAATCGGTGCGTCGATGTCGCGTTGACGAACTACTCGCCAGCCTCACGTATAAACGATACGATGAGCAGAGGCCGTCGTGCTTCATAGGCAAAGAGCCTGATAGCAGGCATACGCAAGCCGTTCACGTTTTCCCGAAAGTAACTGGACGTGGCCGGCATGGTCTGGTGTTTATCGCTCGCGGACACTAGACTGAAGGGTCAACGTCAATTCAGGAAAGCCGCATGGCCCGTGTTACCGTCGAAGATAGTCTCGCCCAGGTCAACAACCGCTTTGATCTCGTGCTGATCGCGGCCAAGCGAGCACGCAACCTGTCGATGGGTGCCGAGCCAATGCTCCCGGACGACAAGGACAAGCCCACCGTCATTGCATTGCGCGAGATTGCCGAGGGGCTGGTCACGGAGGACATTCTGAAAGAAGCGCCGCCGCCGCCGGCACCGGTCGAGCCGGTGATCTATGACAAAGACCTGCGCGACGCCTTCTGATGGGTGCTGCACGCGTCTGAGTCGGGCCGCGACGGATCGCCGACAAGCGTGTCGATGCGCGAATCCAATGTACCGCTAATGATGGCAGGATCGGCCCTGGATGTGCCCGCTGTCGATGATGTTTCTGCTGAAGTCGACAGCTCGATCGACAGCCTCGGCGACGTGGGGTTCGTCGAGTCAGAGTCGCCTTCCAGCGCACGGATCGAGATGGTCGCCTTTTCACAACTATCGGAGCGAGTGCGCAGCCGCTTCCCGCCGGCACAGGCTCGCGAGATAGGGCGTGCCTACGCCCTGGCGCGAGATGCCCACGAAGGCCAGACCCGGCATTCGGGCGAACCCTACATAACGCACCCGCTTGCCGTCGCCGGCATCGTGCTCGACATGCAGCTCGATCACGTCAGTGTGATGGGGGCCTTGTTGCACGACGTCGTCGAGGATACCGACGTGCAGCGTGCCGACCTGGTCGAGGCCTTCGGCGAGACGGTCGCGCATGTCGTCGACGGGCTCAGCAAGCTGAGCCATCTCGAGGCGCGCAGCAAGGAGGAAGCCCAGGCGGAAAGTTTCCGCAAGATGTTGCTGGCGATGGTCAGTGATATCCGGGTGATCCTGATCAAGCTGGCAGACCGGCTGCACAACATGCGCACCATCGGTGCACTGAGACCCGACAAGCAACGGCGCATCGGTCGGGAAACGCTCGACATCTACGCCCCTATCGCCTCGCGTCTCGGCATCTACTCGGTCAAGAACGAACTCGAAGATCTGGGTTTCAGAGCGGTCTACCCGATGCGTGCACGGGTACTTCAGGAGTGCGTGGATACCGCGCGGCGTCAGCATCGTGGTTCGAATGTCGCGCGGGCCTCTGCCCGCATCCAGACCGCACTCGGGGAGGAGGGTATCGAGGCGACCCTCCGCGGGCGCGACAAGCACCTGTACAGCCTGTACACGAAAATGGCCGAGAAGCAGTTGCCGTTTCAACGGGTATTCGACCTCGCCGCTCTGCGCGTCGTCGTGGACTCGGTCGAGGATTGCTACCGGGTGCTCGGTGTCGTGCATGGGCTCTATCGTCCGATATTCGGACGCTTCAAGGACTACATCGCCATTCCCAAGGAGAATGGCTATCGCTCCCTGCACACCGTGCTGAACGACGGTGCAGACGGCATGCCGATCGAAGTCCAGATCCGCACGCGCGATATGGACGTCTACGCCGAGGCAGGTGTTGCGGCACACTGGGTATACAAGAGTGGAGACAAGTTGCCGACTGCGGGTGATGGCCTCGAGCAAGCACGGCCCAGTGGCTGGTTGACGCAACTGATTGACCTGGACGCCCAGGCGCCGGACACCGTCGAATTCGTCGAGAACGTCAAGTTCGATCTCTTTCCCGGAGAGATATATGTGTTCACTCCGAAGGGGAAGATCATCCAGTTGCCGCGCGAAGCGACGCCGGTCGACTTCGCCTACGCCGTGCACTCGCAAATCGGCAACACCTGTGTTGCGGCGCGCGTCGATCGACGACTCGTCTCGCTGAGTTCGCCGCTCGAATCCGGCCAGACCATCGAGATAATCTGTGGGCCGAAGGTGAACCCGAGTCCGATGTGGTTGAACTCGGTGGTGACCGGCAAGGCAAGAAGCGCCATCCGGCAATATCTCAGGGATCTAGATCGAAACAAGGCAGAGCAGTTCGGCGAGCGCCTGATGCGTCGGGCGCTCGCGCGCTACGATCGAACGCTTGCCGATGTCGCCGAGAGCGCCGTGCAGTCGCTGCTTGCCGAATTCCATTTCGCGAGTACCACCGAGCTGTACATCGATGTGGGGCTCGGCTTGCGTTTGCCGAGTCAGATGGCAGAACGGCTGATCGAGAAGGAAGTCAATGACGAACCGATCGTGCCAACGCGCGACACCGCACCGTTGCTGGTGCATGGCGACGACGGCCCCACGTTGCATCTGGCGCGCTGTTGCCGGCCCATTCCGGGCGACGATGTACGCGGCTTCTTCGATGCCGGTCGCGGTGTGGCCGTGCATCGCTCCGGTTGCCGGAACGTGCGCCGCTTCCGGCGCAATCCGCGTCAGGAAATCAATATCGAGTGGGCCCCGGAAACACGGGGCGAGTTCGAGGTCGTCATTGTCGCTCAGCTGGCCAATCAGCCCGGTGCGCTCAATCGCGTGACCGCCACGATGGCATTGCTCGAAGTGAATATCGAGAACCTCGAATTCGTACGCCGCTCGGAGGACGATATTTCCATACGTTTCGTCCTCTCGGTGGAAGGGCGTGGCAAGCTCGCACGTATTGTCAGACGGCTTCGAAACCTGACTGTCGTGCGCAGTGTACGGCGTGACGTCTGAGCGTCCGGCAAGCGTCACCATTCGATAGTCAATCCATCGACAGACAACCAGAGAGAGCAACCCGCATGAGCCGTCAGGCCATCTCCACCGACAAGGCGCCCGGTGCCATCGGCGCGTACTCGCAGGCCGTCCGTTCCGGAAATACAGTCTGGCTGTCCGGAGCCATTCCGTTGGTCCCCGGTACGATGGAACTCGTCGGCGACGACGTTCGCGCGCAGATCGTGCAGGTGTTCGACAATCTCGAAGCCGTGTGTGAAGCTGCGGGCGGTTCCTTCGACGATGTCGTCAAGCTGAACGTGTTCCTGACCGACCTGGCTGACTTCCCGCTTGTCAACGAGGTCATGGCCAGCCGTTTCGACGAACCTTATCCGGCTCGGGCGGCCATCGGTGTGGCTTCGTTGCCGCGCGACGTCGCGGTCGAGGTCGAAGGCATCATGGTGCTTGCTGACTGAACAGCACGGCCGCGAACCGCTCGTATCCGTTGGCAGGGCGCGCGCAGTGGATCTCGATGAACTCCCTGTCACGTCGTTCAAAGGGGTCGGAGACGCCGTTGCCGGTAAGCTTGCGGGCTTGGGTATCCACAACGCACAGGATGTGCTCTTTCATCTCCCTCATCGTTACGAGGACCGCACCCGACTGACCCCCATCGGAGCCCTGCAACCGGGAGTCGAGGCGGTAGTCTCGGGCGAGGTTGCCATCGCGGATGTGGTCATGCGTCGCCGCCGCTCGCTGCTGGTGCGCATCGGTGACGGGACCGGATCACTGGTGCTCAGGTTCTTTCACTTCGGACAAGCCCAGGTTCGCCAGTTCGAACGCGGTGCGCGCTTGCAGTGTTTCGGCGAGGCTCGCCGCGGTCCCGGCGTGCTCGAGATGGTCCACCCCGAATATCGACTGCTGAAGTCCGATGAATCTGCGGGTGTTCTCGAGCAGACACTCACGCCGATCTATCCGACGACCACGGGAGTCTCCCAGGCGATGCTCAGACGCTTGAGCGATCAGGCGCTCGGCAGACTCCTGTCAGAAGCGCCCGTTGACTGGCTGCCGTGCAAATTGATCGCCAAGGCAATCGGTCAAGCCGCTGATCGGGCCGTTGATCAGGCCGTTGATCAGGCTGTTCCGCCGGAGGGTGCGTCGGCCGGCTCGTCGGCAGGGCGGCTGCCCGCACTGCCCGAGGCCCTGACCATCGTGCATCGTCCACCAGCCGACGCAAGCGTCGATGCGCTGACCTCAGGCTTGCATCCGGCTCATCGGCGCCTCGCGCTGGAGGAACTGGTCGCACACCGACTGGGACTCCGCCTGCTTCGCGAACAGGCGCAGCGTCGTCTCGCGCCACGGATACCGCAATCTGGCCAGTCTGGCCGTCAGCTGCGCGCCGCGCTCGACTTCACGCCGACGGCGGCACAGGAAAGAGTCCTTGTCGAAATCGGCGATGATCTGATCCGTGAGCAGCCGATGTTGCGTCTGGTGCAGGGCGATGTCGGCGCCGGCAAGACGGTCGTTGCGGCCCTGGCGGCGGCAGACGTGGTGGATGCGGGACACCAGGTGGCGTTGATGGCCCCGACAGAGATTCTCGCCGAGCAGCATCTCCTGACGTTCAGTGCGTGGTTCGAACCTCTCGGTGTGGAGATCGCCTACCTCACCGGGAAGCTCTCGGTCGGGCAACGGCGTGCCTGCCTCGGGGCCGTTGCGAGCGGTCGGGCCCGTATCGTCGTTGGTACCCATGCCTTGTTTCAGTCGCAGGTCGAATTTCATCAACTGGGTCTGGCGATCATCGATGAGCAGCACCGCTTCGGCGTCCATCAACGCATGGCGCTGCGCGATAAGGGGACGGTGACCGAGAGTGCCGATGACGCCCCCGCTCAACCGCATCAGCTCATCATGACGGCAACGCCGATTCCGCGAACCCTGGCGATGACCGCCTTCGCCGATCTGGATGTCTCGGTCATCGACGAGCTGCCTCCGGGTCGAAAACCGGTGACCACGGTCGCACTCGACAATGCGCGCCGCAGCAGCGTGATCGAGCGTGTGTCCGTGGCCCTGGCGACGGGTCAACAGGTGTATTGGGTCTGCACCCTCATCGAGGACTCGGATCAGCTGCAGGCCGCGGCTGCAGAGGAATCACATGCGGCTCTGCGCGAGCAGTTGCCCGGGCGACGTGTCGGCCTGATTCACGGACGCATGAAGGCGCGCGACAAGGAAGTGCTCATGCAGGCGTTCAAGGCACAGCAGATCGATGTGCTCGTCGCGACTACCGTCATCGAGGTCGGGGTCGATGTGCCCAATGCCTCGCTGATGATCATCGAGAATGCCGAGCGACTCGGTCTGTCGCAGCTCCACCAGCTGCGCGGCAGGGTAGGACGCGGCAGCGCACAGAGCGCTTGTGTGCTGCTCTATCAAGCCCCGCTGCCTGAGCAGGCGCGGGCACGGATCGGCATCATGCGCGAGACCAACGACGGATTTCTGATCGCTGAGAAGGATCTTGAACTGCGCGGCGCGGGCGAGGTGCTTGGCACCCGGCAGACCGGGGCGGCCGAATTCAGGATCGCCGCGCTCGGGCGTGATGACGATCTGCTCGACAGCGTCGTGTTGCTCGCCGATCACCTGCTCGCGCATGCGCCCGGCAGTGTTCACGGATTGCTGCGACGCTGGATCGGCGAGCAGCGCGCGGACTACGGCGGCGTCTGATCGATCTCGCGATGCTCAGCTCACGAAGGCGCCCGTGCAAGTGTCATGGAACGTTGTCAATTGTCAGAACTTCGCGCGAAAACGGCAATCTTGCCTCTGGATTCGTTACCTTACGACGTCGCGATCTACTGTCAAGGTGCCGGGTTGAATGCTTCATGACCGACGTCCAGTGATTACCGCTTACCGCTCGAAATTCAACGAAAAAGACCGGCGCAGACAGATCAACTGGTTGCGGGGTGTCGCTCTGCTCGCAGGCTCCCGGACGATGCCGATGCTGGCGTGTGCCAGCAAGTGTGAGTTGCGGGCCATGGACGTTCACGGGTTCGAACTGATCGATCCGCCGCGGCTTCGGGTCAGCGAAGGGGGCGCGCGTGGTCGCACGGCCTTGCGGCTGATCATCAACGATGATCACGGCATGATGCCGACCGTGACCCTGGTCAACCAGAGCGATGCTTCGATATCGGTCAAGGCGATCAAGCCGGCGCTCGTCTTTACCGATCACGGTACCTATGATCTTGATGCGTTACTCGCCGAAGGCCCCAAGGTGATCGACCCTGGGTACCCGCTGGTGGTGCGGATCGTCGACATCGGCAGGAATTCGGGCGAGCCTTTCCGCGTCGCTCAGTCGCGGCTGAGCGACGACAGCGATGATTGGTTCGACGGGACTGCCCGCGTCTTCGGCTACTGAGACACACAGGCTATTTCAGCCGAACGTCCATCCGGTGTGCTGCTCGCACCACGACCAGAGGGCAGCCCGAGTGGTTTCGGTATCGCTTGTGCGAGTCTTGCTCATCTTGTGAGTCGAGCGTTGCGCACGATCGTGCCAGAAGTCACCGCTACTCCCGAGTGCCGCGTCGTCCGCTGACAGCCAGACTAGCGTGTCTGCGCCTGCCGTTGCCGAGCGCAACAGACGGAGCGGCGATAGTACCCGCGAGAATCCCGGCAGCGCGTCGTTGATGCCCGGTGTATCGACCCAGCCAGGGTGCAGCGCATGAAAGACCGTGCTTGCGACTGCGATCCGTTCGGCCCAGAGCTCGCTCAACACGACCTGTGCGCGCTTTGCGCGTGCGTACTGAGCGGTACCCGAGTAGTCGTCATCGCTCATCTCGAGTTCATCCACGGTCAGTGGTTCGGTGTACATGCCGCCTGAGCTCATCGTCAGGACGCGGCCGGTACCTGACGACGCTCCGGCAAGCGCCGGTAACAGAAGCCCGGTCAACAGGAACGGCGCGGCTACCATCAATTCCACGGCGAGGTCGGTACCGTCAGACGCGCGCTTGCGATCGGGAAACAGTGCGCCGGCGTTGTGTGCGAGAACGTCGATGTGTGGATGACGGGCGCTGATCTCGCCGGCGGCCCTGCGCACATCATCGAGCTTGCCCAGATCGGCGATGACAGCATGCAGGCGGTCGTTACCGGTCCTCTCGCCGAGTCGTGCGATCAAGGTGCGGCACTTGTCGGCGTCCCGGGCGACGACAACGAGCGTGGCGCCCCGTTCGGCGTAGATCTCCGCGGCCGCTTCGCCGATACCCGACGTGCCGCCGGTCAACACGATGACCCGGTCGCTCAGATCGTAACTCTCGAGCGATCGCCAGTCGAACAGTCGCCGCCGAAGGTGAGGTCCGATGCTCGTGAAGCTCGGTACGACGCTCGATTCGAGCAATTGGTCGATCCGGGAACGGAACATGGGAGCTTTCGCCTTGTCGTCGGGGTGAATATGAACCGGGTGAAGATGGAGCATGTGACGCTCGAATGAATGACGCTTGCGCGGTCTCTGTTACGTAGTGCAATGCACCGGCGGTTCTGCCGGCTCGTCGACTGTGCAGCCGCGAGGGCAAATCAGGCCGGTGCGTGCGATCATCAGATACCTCGCCCGGGAAAGCACGACCATGCCAGATACCCTTCGTCTCAGTCTTGCCGACATCGAAGCGCTCGCCAACCGTGCGCTGGCTGCGAAAGGATTCTCGGCAGAACAGGCCGGAGCCATCGCCGTGACGGTCACGGCGGCCGAACGCGACGGTTGTACGTCGCACGGCCTGTTCCGTATCCCGTTCTATGTCGCGGCCCTTGCCAACGATAACGTGGATGCGCGCGCGGTCCCCCTCGTTCATGCCGACGATTCGGCCGTGGTGCATGTCGAAGGCGGGCGAGGTTTCTGTCCGCTGGCGCTGGCTGCCGGCTTACCGCCGCTTGCCGACGCCGCCCGCCGTCTCGGCATTGCCGCTCTCGCCGTGCACGATATCTACAACATCGCCGCACTCTGGCCTGAAGTCGAGCGCCTGGCGGACGAGGGACTCGTGGCCTTCGCATTCACCGCATCCAACGCCTGCGTGGCGCCCGCCGGAGGCACCCGGCCGATCTATGGGACAAATCCGATGGCCTTCGGCTGGCCGCGTTCGGGGCGAGCTCCGCTGGTCTTCGATCAGGCATCGAGCGCCTGTGCCCGCGGCGAAATCCAGCTGCACCTGCGCGCCGGCGAACCACTGCCGCCCGGTTGGGCCATCGACGATCAGGGCAAGCCGACGACCGATCCGGCCGCCGCGCTGGCCGGTGCCCAATTGCCCTTCGGTGGGCACAAGGGCGCGGCCATCGCCCTGATGGTCGAATTGCTCGCGGGCGCGCTTATCGGGAATCTCTTCAGCCATGAATCGAAGGCGCGAGATACCGCGAAGACCGGCGCACCCTTCGGCGGCGAATACCTGATTGCCATCGACCCGGAGCGTCATGCCAGGGACACCGGAAGCGGCACGCACCTGGCGCGTGCGGAGGAGCTGTTCGCTCTGATTCTCGAACAGGACGGCACGCGTCTCCCGTCCGACCGACGCTACGCAACCCGGCCTGTGCATGTGCGCGACGGTGTCGATGTCGACGCCGCTCTTGTCGAGAAGATCAAGGCCTTTGCCGAGAGCTGAATCGGCAGTGGGCCGCTCGAGATGAGCAGGCCTTCCGGTGGTTTCGAAGCGCTCGATGGGATGTGCCGATCAACAGTCCATCACGATCGGCTCGTCATGATGCGGGGCCCGAGCGACGCCGCTTCGCTTCCCGTGCCCGGCGTCGCCACAGCAGAAACGGGGCAATCACGCCCCCGGCGATTGCCCCGTAGAGATGCGCGTCGACGACGACACGCCCCCCTGCCGTTGCCTCGCTACCGGGCAGGGCGCCGGCGCACTGCTCCCAGAGCAATTTGCCGACCACGAGCACGAGGAGCACCGCTGCCGATCGTGGATAGTCCCGGAGATCGCCGATACAGCCGGCAATGAGCAGCCCGTGCAGAGTGCCCGAGAAACCGACATACCAGCCGATGTCCGGGTTCAGGCGGTAAAGTCCGATGCCGACCGACAAGCTGGCCAGGAGGACCAGCACCGCCCATTCGATACCGTCGAACTGGCGCCAGACCAGCGCCACCACAAGGGCCAGGCCGGCGAGGTTCATGCCGAGGTGATTGATGCCGAGATGCACGAAATTGCCACTCAGCAGACGCCACCAGTGACCGGCGTCAATGGCGGCTCTGTCAAATTGCAGCGTCTCGACAAGGCCCGCCCCTTGCAACGAAACACAGAGAGCACCAATTCCCAAGGCCAGCACGAGCGCTCTGCGTCTTGATCGCTCCGGAATCGATTGTCTGACAAGGTCGATAACGTTTCGGAGAGGTTGAATCATTCGCCACGTGCTGCGTCAAAGCCAAAAGACGCCGATGCTATGCTGTTCGGCTGCCCACGATACAAACACGAATTTTCTGGAGATTGCGTCCTCATGTCCATCCAGTCCAACCCCGGCGTAAGACCCTTCGCGCGCACGGCCGCGCAGACGCGACGCACGGCGTCACGCACTTCGCGACGGCGAAATGGCGGCTTTACCTTGATAGAGATCATGGTGGTGGTCGCGATCATCGCCATTCTCGGTGCCACGGTCGTTCCGCTGATCATGGATCGTCCGGAACAGGCGAGAGTGGTTCGTGCCAAGAACGATATCGCGACCTACGAATCGGCACTCGAATTGTACAAGTTGGACAACTTCACCTATCCATCCACAGACCAGGGGCTGGAGGCACTCATCGAGAAACCGAGTGGCGATCCTGAACCTGCCAACTGGAAGAGCGGTGGCTATGTGAAGAAGCTTGGCAAGGACCCGTGGAATCGTGCCTACGTCTATCAGAGTGAGGGAAATTCCTTCGAGATCGTCTCGCTCGGCAGTGATGGTGCGGAAGGCGGCGAGGAATTCGACGCCGACATCAGCAACCTGGGCGAGTGAATTCTTGACATGGCGCACGTCTGGCGTTCGCCGCGCGGCCACTGTTGCGCCGGGCCGAGGGCGTGCTGCGCGTGGCATAACGCGGCGGCACAGATCGGGATTCACCCTGATCGAGCTGCTCGTCACGATCGCCATCGTGGCGATTCTGGTTGGTGCGGTCGTGCTCAACATCGAGTTTCGCAATACCGGCAAGATGGTTGGTGACACCGCCCGGCGCACTCTCCTGATCATGGATCTTGCGGCCGACCAGGCAGTCTATGCGCGCCAGCAGTTCGGCATTCGTTTTCACCCCGGATCCTATGAATTCTGGATTCTCGCGGCGGAAGAGGAGGACGAGGAGCCAACGTGGCAGCTGTTCGATGATGAGCGCCTGCGCTACGACGATCCCGGCATACCGCTCGAATTCCAGGTCGATATCGAGGGTATTCCGATCGTGCTGGAAGAGCTCTCCGACGAGCTTGCCGACGCAACCGATGAGGAACCGCTGAAACCGCACGTGCTGTTTCTCTCGAACGGCGAGATGATGCCTGACTTCCGCATCGTCGTCGCCGATGCCGAAGAAGGCGAATTCCGTTACGAAGTGCGCAGTGGCGAGATCCGCTCCATCGTCATGGAACAGCTGGCAGGGGATTCGTGAGGAATTTCCGAAAAGCGACCATCGGCTTCACCTTGATCGAGGTGCTGGTCGCGATGACCATCATCGCGGTCGGCGTGTCGGCACTGGTGGCGTCGGCGGCGGCGAGTTCGTGGCGTGCCGATCATCTGCGCGAACGTGAATTCGCGCGATGGGTTGCCAGCAACGAGCTTGCCACGCGTCAGGCCTTGCCGGCCTGGCCAGACCTCGGCACGAGTACACGCGAAGTGGAGATGGCGCGCTCACGCTGGTTCATCAAGACGCGAACGCAGAAGGTGGCCGATCCCGACTTGCGCCGCCTGGACATCGAGGTCCGTAAGGAAAAGGATGTCGAGAGCTACCTGTATTCAGTGACCGGTTTCGTCGGTAATCCCGCGATCCGGCAGGGGGCCGCGACGACGCTTTCCGGGACCGGCCAATGAGGCAACGCGGCTTCACTCTGATCGAATTGCTGGTCGCGATGTTCCTGCTTGCGGTACTGGGCACCGCCGGGTTCCAGATGCTGTTCCAGATCACCGCGACTCGCGACGGTATCGATGCGCAGGCCGAGCGACTGAGCGCGCTGCAACGCACATTCTATTGGCTGGCGGAAGATGTCACCCAGATCATCGATCGACCCATTCGCTCGGCCGTCGATGCGCCGCTGCCGGCGCTGCTCCTGAACCTGCAGGGCGAATCCGTGTTCGAGCTGACTCGCGCCGGCTGGGCCAATCCGGCTGCCGACATCTTGCCGGCCCGATCCAGTCTGCAGCGTGTTGCCTGGGGACTGGAAGAGGATCGGCTGATTCGCAGCTACTGGTATCATCTCGATACGACCGACGAGACGCCGACCAAGCGCCGACAACTTCTCGACCGGGTCGAGAACCTGAGCCTGCGTTTTCTCGATGCAACGGGCGACTGGCAAGACAGCTGGCCGCCGCCGGACAGCGAGAATCCTGGCCTGCCCTCGGCGCTTGAGGTCACCCTTGCACTGGCCGACCTCGGTGACGTCAAGCGCGTGTTTGCCCTGCCACGATGATTACCCTCAAATCGTCATCCAGGCCGCCATCCAGGCTGCCATGGACGTCTGACGTATTCGTCAGGCGTCCACCCGGACGGCAACGCGGTGTCGCGATCATCACCGCGATGCTGATCGTCGCGCTTGGTACCATCACGATGGTGTCGATAGCGTCACGCCAGCAATTGTCGATGCAGCGGGAGAGGAACGAGGGCGTGATCCAGATGGCACGTGACCTGGCGGCCAGCGGCGAGCGCTTCGCGGCGGCCCTCCTGTACCGAGATCGGAAGGAGGCATTGCGCGAGAACTCTGATTCGCTCGACGATGACTGGGCGCAGACGATACCGCCCGTGCCCATCGACAATGCAGCGATCCAGGGCTGCATCATCGACATGCAGGGGCGCTTCAACCTGAACAACCTGATCGATGCCGAAGGTCGTGCAGCGCCGAACTATGTCGCACAGTTCGCCCGTCTGCTCGGCACCCTCAACATCGACCTGACCAAGGGCCAGGCGGTCGTCGACTGGCTCGATACCGATCTGGAGGCACAGGTTCCCGATGGCGCCGAGGACGACTACTACACCGGGCTCGACCAGCCCTACCGGGCGGCGAACGCATCCTTCACGAGTGTCAGCGAGCTGCAACTCGTCAAGGGTTTCGGTACCTTGAGCGAAGAAGAGCGAGAGGACTATGCGCTGCTGGTGCCGCATATCGCGGCGCTGCCGAAAAGTGCCGAGCCCTCGCCGGTCAACGTCAATACGGCCACGCCCGAGGTCATCAAGTCGCTTGACGACAGTTACACGGCTTTCGGCAATGATCTGTCGCGCTGGGAAACCAGCGCCTATGAAGACTATCCCGAGTGCGAGGACATCTTCGACCTGAGTGCCGATGACGACGGGCCGGAGACGATCGAGACCGATCGCGACCTGCAACCGTGGACGAGCGTGCAGCGGTTCATCGCCGATGCGGGCGGACAAGCGCCGCCCAATCCCGGGGCCGTACAGCAGGGCCAAGCCCCTCAAGCCCCTCAAGCCCCTCAAGCTCCCCAAGCAGCCGGCGGTCCTGTGGTCGGCGACGGCAATGTCCTGATGTCGGTGAGCTCGCGCTATTTCGAGGCGCGCATCGATGTGATTGCCGAAGGGCTCAGACTGTCCCAATTCACGTTATTCGAACGCGATGATGCTGGCCGGACCCGTATCGTCCGCCGCGCTCGCGACACGATCTGATCGACCGGAGGAACCCGTGGCCAAGCACGTCATCATTCACCTGCCCGTCATCGGCGAAGACCGCGCTGAGTGGGCCGTTGCCGACGAGGCCGGCCGGCTCGACGGTGCGCCCTCGGCCGGCACCCTCGGCGAGGCTTCCCGCGCCGTCGAAGGGCGTCGTGCCACCCTGGTCGTGCCGGGTGACGATGTGCTCCTCGCCGATGCGGTCGTTCCCGGTGGTTCTGCCGCTCGTGCGCAGCAGGCGATTCCGTTCGCGCTCGAGGAACAGCTCGCCGACGATGTCGACACCTTGCACTTTGCGCTCGGTGCAAAAGCCAAGGGCGATACCTGGCCCGTGGCGGTACTCGGACGCGACGCCATGGAACGTATCGTCGAGCAATGCGTCGAGGCCGATCTACGGCCTACCGAAGTGGTGCCGGAACCCCTGGTACTGTCGCTCGAAGGGGTCGCCGCAAAGCGTGGCAAGGGCAGCGCACAAGCGGCCTCCGATGTGGCCACCACGCCGGGTGAAACAGTCTGGACATCGTTGCTCGATAGCGATCGCGCCGTGGTTCGGCTGCACGCGCATCGCGGTTTCTCGACCGAGGCCGATATTCTCCCGCTGATGCTCGACGGTGCCCGTCGCGACCTGCCTGAGGGGGGCACTGCACGTCTGGTGGTCTACCGGACTGATGAACGTCTGGCTCTCGACGCGCCGCTCGACATCGATGTCGAATCGCGCCACTGTGATTCACCGCTCGAGCTGTACGCAAGTGGCCTGGCCAGCACCTCGCGCATCAACCTGTTGCAGGGCGAGTTCAGCCCCAAGCAACGCTTTGACAAGGCCTGGAAGCCGTGGCGCTGGAGCGCGGCGCTGGCCGCCTGCTTGTGCGTGATCCTGTTCGCTGGCCGCTGGCTCGACTACCGCCGCCTCGCGGCTCACGAAGCCGAGCTGGATACCGCCATCACCGAGACCTTCACCGCGGCCTTGCCCGGTACTCGCCTGCAACGACCGAGACGTCAGATGCAGTCGGCACTCGATGCCATCGGTGCCGGTGGCGGCGACAGCTTCGTCTCGAGCGCAAGCCAGATCGCCGCATCGCTTGCCACGCAGCCGCAGACCACGGTGCGCTCGATCGGCTATCGAAACGGGCGTTTCGATCTCGACATCACCACCGATGCCCTGCCGACGCTTGACGCACTGAAGTCCGAGATCGAGAGCCGAGGTTCACTGGGCATGTCGGTGCAATCGGCCAATTCCGAAGACAACGCCATTCGCGGCAGGGTGCGTATCGAATGAACAGAGCGATTCGCGCCGCGTCGAGCGCGACAGGAACGGGCGCATGAAGGACTGGTATCTCAGACAGACACCGCGTGACCGGATGATCGTCATCGCGGTCGCCGTGCTCGTGTTCCTCGGGTTGCTCTATGCGCTCGCCTGGTATCCGTTGCAGAAGCGACTTGTCGACACGCGTCAGGCGATCGTGTCGAAGACCGAGACGCTTGAATACCTGCAGCGCGGCGCGGCGCAACTGACAGCATCGGGCGGAGACGCCAGTGGTGGGGAGCGTCGAGAGAGTGACAAGGCGCCTTACCTGCTAATCGACGAGATTCTCCGCAAGGCGGGTATCACGCAAGCTGACCGGGTCGAACCGAGCGGCGCCAACGGTGCACGTGTGCAGTTCTCGGAAGTGGCCTTCGATCGACTCGTGGTCGTGCTCGCAGAGCTCGAGCTCTATGGTCTGGAAGTGTCCAACATGACGATCACGCGCAAGAATCAGGGTACGGTGAGCGCGCGCTTCACGATGGAGCGTGGCTGATGCGTATCGTGCAGCTTGCGCTGTTGGCACTGATCGCCTTCGTCATCACCGTCATCGTGCGTTTTCCGGCGGCGCCGGTGCTCTCCAGGTTGCAGCCGCAGCTGGGACCGATCGCCCTTGAAGGTATCGACGGGCCGTTGATCGGCGGTCAGATTGCGCGGGTCCGCTCAACCGATGATCTTCTGCCTCTGGAATTCACCGATGTGGGTTGGTCGCTGGCACCGTTGCGCCTGTTTCGCGGCCTGGGCGCTGACGTCGATTTCGAAGGCTATGGAGGCGCCGGCGAAGGCGAGGTCACGCGCAGCTGGAACAGTCGGGTATTCATCGATGATCTGCAGTTCGAGGCAGACGCGAAGGCGCTTGAAGCCTTGTTGCCCGTGCCGCTTGCGTCCTTTTCCGGGCGGCTCGATGGCGACGTGGAGACGATCGTCCTCGAGAACGAGAGCCTGACTCGCTTCAACGGTCGCCTGAGCTGGACAGACGCCCTGCTCGAGACGCCGCTGCGTGCCTCACTCGGCACGCTCGATATCGTCGTCGAGCCCGATGACAACGAGACGCATACGGCGACCCTGTCCGCGACTGGCGGTGACGTGGCGGTTGACGGCACGGTGACGCTTGCACTGAACGGCGACTTCAACGCCGACGTCCTCTTGACCCCGGCGGCCGATGCGCCGCCTGATCTGCTTGCGGCCCTGTCGCGCATGGCGCGTCCCGAGAGCGGTGGACGGTTTCGATGGCAGCAAAACGGCAACGTCAACCGTCTGATGTAATGCTCTGACAGCGACTGGTCGAAAGATCGCTCGACTGACAGGGGTGATTTACGACACTATGCTCACAAGGATGCATTGAGCAATCAATGAAGTGGTCCTGCGACCGCTAAGTCAAGGAGACACTGAGACCGTGGCCGTCATGCGCCTCCCTACCGAATCTGCCGTTACCCTTACCCAGGAAGTCCTGGTGTTGGCGCAACGTGCAGGCAGGCGTATCGTCGAGATCGCCAACGCTGGCTACGAGGTCGTGACCAAGAGCGATGCCACGCCGCTAACCACGGCCGATCTCGCGGCGCACCACATCATCGTCGACGGACTCGGGTCAATGCAGCCGCACTGCCCGGTGCTGTCCGAGGAGTCTGACGCGATCCCGTTCAGCGAGCGCACCGGCTGGTCGCGTCACTGGCTGGTGGATCCGCTGGACGGCACGCGAGAGTTCCTCAGAGGCAACGGTGAATTCGCGGTCAACATCGCGCTGGTGGAAGACAATGTCCCGCTGCTCGGGGTGGTGCATGCGCCGGTGCTCGACGTTGCCTACTTTGCGGTCCGTGGCCATGGTGCCTGGAAGCAGTGTGGTGGTGCCACGCCGGTGCCGATCCATGTCCGTGACGTCCCGGCCGAGAGACCGACCGTCGCGAGAAGCCGCTGCCCGACGACCGGGCCACGCTTGCAGGCTTTTCTGAATCGTCTGGGCGAACACGACGAGATCACCATGGGCGCTTCGCTGAAATCCTGCCTTGTCGCCGAAGGGGCTGCCGACGTTTATGCGCGGCTCGGACCGACCGGCGAATGGGATACCGCCGCCGCCCAGATCATCGTCGAGGAGGCGGGTGGGCACATCGTCGATGCCACCGCGAGTGATCTTCGATACAACATGCGTGAGTCGCTGATCAACCCCCACTTTGTCGTCTATGGGGATGATCGTATCGACTGGGCTTCGCACATGGGTGCCTTCGACACGGACCGGCCCTGAACCGAGCCGAGCCCCGCTGAGCGCCGAGCCGAGCAGCGGGGAGGGACGACGGGGTGCCGACCGTCAGCCATCGTCGAACGCGGGTCGAACGCGGTATGATCGGGGTACGCGCCGCAACCGCCTGCCCGCCCAGTGACCCGAGCCTATCGAACTCCTGCCGAAGCTGAGTCTGCGTTCTATGCCGCACTCGAAACGGCCGACATGGCCGCGATGGAGGCTGTGTGGTCGAGCGATGAGTCCGTCGTCTGCATCCATCCGGGCGCCGAGCGCATCGAGGGCAGGCTCGGCGTGCTGGCGAGCTTTGCTGAACTTTTCTCGAGTGAACCGGCCTTGCGGTTCCGCGTGATCGACACACTGCACACGGGCAATGCGAGCCTTGCGGTGCATCTGGTCCGCGAGGAAATAGCCCTGGGCGGTGAAGTGGTCAGCGTCATGGTCGCGACCAATATCTACCAGATCGAGAGCGGTGGCTGGCGCATGTTGCTGCATCATGCATCGCCTGAACCGGAACTCGAATTCGGTGAGCAGTTTGCGTCGACCGATGCCTTCGAGGGCGGGTTCGACGCCACGTTCGATGGGACGTTCCAGGATGACGACGAAACCGAGTCGCCGCTGGCGCCGCCCGTACTCCACTGAGGAAATGCGTGGTGGCGCTCCGCTCGATCGCGGCTGACGACCTGCCGGCCGACGAAGTTCTCTACCGGCGGGATGGCGTTACCGTGATGCCGTCGTGGCTCGAAGTCGATGGTCGTCAAAGCTATGCGGTACGTTCGATCATTCGACTGACGATGATCGAGAACGCACCGCCAAGGGCGTTCGCGATCGTGTTCTGTATCGTCATGCTGGGTTTGGCGTTGATCTCGGGCATGCACGTCCTGCGTGCCTCGATTCCCCCCGGCATCGCCTGGACCGCGCTGCTGGCAAGCCTCGGCTTCGTCCTCTATACAGCGCATGTTGCCTTCGTGCAGCCGACCGACTATCGCATGCAGGTGTTCTTCAACGATGGCAGCAGTACGCCACTGAGGCGCACCGACAGGGAGTCGATGCAGGAGTTGCATCGGGCCCTGTCACGCGCGATGGAGCGACAGCGAGGCTGGAAATGACCGGGCTGATCAGGCCTCGATCGCCATCTCGTAGTCGATGATCAAGGGTGCATGATCGGAAAAGGCGCGTTCGCGGTAGACGCGTGTGCGGCTGACCTTTGGCGCCAGGTCGTTGCTGACGATGTGATAGTCGATCCGCCAACCGACATTGTTGGCGCGCGCCTGGCCGCGTTGCGACCACCAGGTGTACTCGTGCTCTTTCTGTGGCAACTGGCGAAAGGCATCGGAGAATCCTTCCTGCTCGAACAGGGCGCCGAGCCAGGCACGCTCTTCGGGCAGGAATCCCGAGTTCTTGCGATTGCCGCGCCAGTTACGGATATCGGCCTCGGTATGGGCGATGTTCCAGTCACCGCAGATGATGACCGAGCGGCCGGCGGCCCGCATCGCGCGCAGATGGGGCAAGAGTACATCCATGACCCGAAACTTGTAGTCCTGGCGAACGCTTCCTGCGCTTCCCGACGGCAGGTAGAGCGATACCACGGAGAGATTCCCGAATACGTATTCGAGCCAGCGACCCTCGCGATCGATCCAGTCGACGCCGAGTCCGGTGACTACCTCGCGTGGTGCGATGCGCGAATATACCGCCGTGCCGCTGTAGCCCTTCTTCTCGGCATCATGGTAGGTGCAGTGAAATGCCTTCGGATGAAAGACCAGGTCACCCAGCTGATGAACCTGGGCCTTGGTTTCCTGCAGGCAGACGACGTCGGCACGCTGACGCGAGAGCCAGGTGAAGAAGCCCTTGGACGCCGCCGAGCGAATACCGTTGAGGTTTGCCGTGATGATGCGCATGTGGCCAGTGTAGCGCCGCGTGACCGTGCTCACGAAATACCAGCACGATTCTCAGCGCCCGTCTCGAGCAGACGATAAGAGCCGGGAAGGACCGCGGATGTTGCTCTTTCGCGGTGTCGCCACAGTCGCCAGGAAAAAGTAATGAGCGAAAGACGACAGCATGATGTTGCCCGCCAGAGCGCCGCCGGCAGGCAGGCTTTGGCCCTGTCGCCAGCGCAGGCTGACGGCACAGATGTCGCCGCGCGGACGCGCGTTCTCGGCATGCTCTTCGCGGCGCTCCTGGGCGCGGCCGGGCTTGCGAGCCTGGCTGTCGGCGACGTTCTTGCCGAAACAGTCTATCGCTATGAAGAGAAAGGCCAGACCGTCTACCAGGACCGCGCACCGGCATCGACGCAGGACAACGGTCATGCCGTCCTGAACAATCAAGGCGTCGTGCTGCAGCAGGTTCTGAGTCGACAGGATCGGCGGTCCCAGCGCCAACAGGCACGGCAGCGTGAGCTTGCCCGCATCCGCGATCGGGCCCTCCTTGCGACGTTCACGGCGGAGGAGGATCTGGTGCGCACACGGGACGATCGCATCGGCATGATCGACGGCTTGATCAGCCGGCTCGACGATCGGATCCGTATCCTCTCGGATCGACTCGCGATAGTCGACAAGCGCGTGCAGATGCAGGAAAAGTCGATGGGTGAGGGGTCTGCCCAGGCATCGCTATACAGCGAGCAGCAGAGCATTCAGCGCAACATCGAGAATGCCTGGTCACTGATCGATTCGAAGGCGGCTGAACGCGGCGAGTTGAACGACAAGTTCGAGGACGATCTGGCTCGCTACCGCGAATTGAAGGCCATTCGCTGAAGAGGGCTCAGCTGCCTGCGCGTATGAGTGTGCCGGCGCCTTGATCGGTGAAGAGTTCGAGCAGTACGGCATGCTCGACACGGCCGTCGAGAATGACCACGCTGCCGACGCCTGCCGCCACGGCGTCGAGTGCGCACCGGACCTTGGGCAGCATGCCGCCGCTGATGGTGCCGTCGGCGATCAGTGCCTCCACATCGTCAGGCGAGAGGCCGGTCAGTAATTCGCCGTTCGCATCGAGTATTCCCGGCGTATTGGTAAGCAAGAGCAGTCGGGATGCGCCCAGCGTGGTCGCTACGGCGCTTGCCACCAGATCCGCGTTGATGTTGTAACTGGCACCGGTCGCGTCGGTGCCGATCGGCGCGATGACCGGAATGAAGCCGTCATCCTGAAGATGCCGCAGGATCGTGGGATCGACGCGATCGACATTGCCCACGTACCCGAGCGAGACATCCGGCCGGGCCGGAATCGTTGCCGGCACCGCATGAATCAGTCCTGAATCCTTGCCGGTCAAGCCGATGGCCCGACCACCGGCCTGATTGAGCAGCGAGACGATGTTCTTGTTGACGAGACCGCCGAGAACCATCTCGACGACTTCCATGGTGGCCTGATCAGTCACTCTCAAGCCGTCCTCGAAGTGGCTCTCGATGGAGAGTCGATCGAGCATGTCGGCGATCTGCGGTCCGCCACCGTGCACCACCACGGGGTCGATACCCACCTGCTTCATGGTCACCACGTTTTCGGTGAACAGTCGCTGCAGGCGCGCCTCGGTCATCGCGTTGCCACCGTACTTGATGACTACCGTCTGACCGCCGTGACGTTGCAGGTACGGCAGAGCCTCGTTCAGGACGCGCGCTGTGTCTCTCGCCGTTTTCGGGTCGACCGCCCTCTCCGGAAGGGCGCGATCCTGTGCCGCGTCGACGGATGCATTGCCTGGGAGCTGACTCAGAACGGCGGCTCGACGTTCTTGTCCGTCGTCAGCATCACCGCCCTGAATTCCTCCTGGATGCGTGTCAGCGCAGCGTCGGTATCGGCCTCGAAGCGGATGACCAGCGACGGCGTCGTGTTGGAGGCACGGACCAGACCGAAACCGTCCGGGTAGTCGGCTCGCACGCCGTCGATGGTGGTGAGTTCAGCGCCTTCGAAGGTGGCGTTGGCGACGAAATCCTTGATGAAGTCGTGCTGCGCGCCATCGCGTTCGAACGAGACGTTGAGCTCGGGCGTGTTGATGCTGTCGGGAATCTCGCCAAAGATCTCGCTCGCCTTGCGATCGGTCTTCGAGAGGATCTCGAGCAGGCGCGCGGCAGCATAGAGGGCGTCGTCGAAGCCGTACCAGCGTTCCTTGAAGAACATGTGGCCGCTCATCTCGCCGCCGAGCAGCGCACCGGTTTCCTTGATGCGGGCCTTGATGAACGAGTGCCCGGTCTTCCACATGTCGGGTACGCCGCCGGCCTCGCGAATGGCCTCTGACAGTACCTTCGAGCATTTCACGTCATAGATGATGCGGGCGCCGGGATTGCGCGAGAGCACGTCTCGCGAGAACAGCACCATCTGCCGGTCCGGCCAGATGACGGTGCCCTCGTCGTCGATCACACCGACGCGATCGCCGTCACCATCGAAAGCGAGGCCGATCTCGAGCTTGTTGTCACGAACCGTCTTCACCAGATCCTCGAGGTTGGCGGGCTTGGCAGGATCCGGATGGTGATTGGGGAAGTTACCGTCGACGTCCGTGAACAAGGCTTCCGTCTCGCAGCCAAGCCGTTTGAACAGTTCCGGTGCCGCGACACCGGCAACGCCGTTGCCGCAGTCATAGCCGATGCGCATCGGTCGGGCGAGCTTGACGTCGCCGATGATGCGTTCGAGATAGTCTTCGAGAATATCCTCGCGACTGAAGCCGCCCGAGCCTGTCTGCAAGCGTTTCTCGTCAATGCGTTCCCGCAAGCCCTGAATGCCATCGCCGAACAGCGCGTCCCCGCCCATGACCATCTTCAGGCCGTTGTACTCGGGCGGATTGTGACTGCCGGTCACCATGACACCGGTGCCGGTGCCGAGATGATGTGTGGCGAAATACAGGACGGGCGTCGGTACCATGCCGATGTCGACTACATCGACGCCGGCGCTCCTGATGCCGTCGGCGATCGCCTCGATCAGGTCGGGCCCTGACAGTCGTCCGTCCCGCGCGACCACGGCCTTGGCAATGTTCCGGTCACGGCATTCGCTGCCGAAGGCTTGCCCGATGATCCGCACGGCGTCCGGTGTCAGGGCATCGGCGACGACACCACGGATGTCGTACGCGCGAAAGATGGCCGGTGTAATTTCCATGCTGCTGTTATTCCGGTGTACCGGTGGTGCCGGCAAAGGACGCACACTTTAACGCAGTGACGCCGGCGTTTTCGGGTTCAGTGGTTGCCGGTCGAGCCGAAGCCGCCGTGGCCGCGTTCACTGGCGTTGAACTCCTCTACCTGCAAAAAAGCTGCCTGTACGACCGGCACGATCACCAGCTGCGCAAAGCGCTCGCCGGGAGACAGGGTGAACGCCGTGTCACTGCGATTCCAGACCGACACCATCAATTCACCCTGGTAGTCCGAATCGATCAGACCGACGAGATTGCCGAGCACGATGCCATGCTTGTGCCCCATGCCCGAGCGCGGCAGGATCATCGCCGCCAGGCCAGGATCGGCCAGGTGTATGGCGATGCCGGTGTGCACGAACGCCGTTTCGCCGGCGGCAAGCGTCAGCGGTGCGTCGAGGAGTGCGCGCAGGTCGAGTCCGGCTGCGCCCGCACTGCCGTAGGTGGGCAGCGGAATTTCCGTGCCGACACGCGGATCGAGGATGCGCCAGGCAATTTCCGGCTTGCTCATGTTTCAGGATCGTTGGCCGCCGTGACCTGTTTGCTGCGAGCGCGCTGAGGTTCGCCCGGCGCGCGCTCGGTTCTTGCGTTGGAAGCTGCCGCCGATCTCGCCTCGCGATAGCGAATCGCTATCAGGTCGAGCAGTTGCTCCGCAACCTGCGATTTCGCCGCGGTGTTCACGCGCGCATGCCCGTCCGGCGGCCAGAACACGTCGAGCGTGTTGGTATCGCTACCGAAGACCTCATGTCCCGGTTGCGCGACCCGGTTGGCAGCGATCATGTCGAGTCGCTTCCGTTCGAGCTTGGCGCGTGCATTCACTTTCAGGGAATTGGTCTCGGCGGCGAAGCCTACGCAGAAGGGCGCGTCGGCAAGCGCCGCGACATCGGCGAGGATATCGGGGTTGCGGATAAGCTCGATGGTCGGGCCGGCGATATCACGCTCGCTGGCCCCGGGCCCGTCGACCTTGCCGGGCCGCTTGATGTCGTTTTTCTTGATCTTCCTAGTGGCAACATCCTTGACCCGGAAGTCGGCGACCGCCGCGACGGCGATGAAGATATCGGCCCGCTTGGCGGTATTGATGCCGTTCACGGCGGCCAGTGCAGCGGCATGCATGTCGCGAGCGCTGATCACGTCGACGCGATCGATGTTCGCGGGTGTGTCGAGCGAGACCGGTCCGCTGATCAGCGTGACCCTGGCGCCGCGTGCGGCCGCGACGGTGGCCATTGCAAAGCCCATGCGCCCGGAACTTCGGTTACCGAGATAACGAACCGGATCGATGGCCTCATGGGTGGGGCCGGCCGTGATGGTGATGTTCAGCCCGTTGAAGAGACCCCCGGTGGAGGCACTGTGCGTCTTTGCCTGCGGTGACAGCTGCGAAGACTCCTGCCGGGACTGCGGCAGTGACTCCCGCGGCGATGATGCGGCTGCCGGCAGCGTTGACGGTGGCTGTGATGACACAGGTGACGACAGGGTGGCGACCTGCTCTATCACGACATCACGAATCGCTTCGGGTTCGAGCATGCGACCCGCTCCGGTGTCGCCGCAAGCCTGCAGGCCGCTGTCCGGTCCCGCGACCTGTACGCCGCGTGTCGTGAGCAGGGCGAGATTCGCCTGTGTCGCCGGATGCGCCCACATCTGCCGGTTCATCGCTGGTGCGACCATCAGCGGCGCTGAGCTCGCCAGTACGAGCGTGGCGAGAAGGTCGCTTGCAAACCCGTGGGCAAGACGCGCGAGCGTATTCGCACTGGCCGGGGCGATGATGATTCGATCTGCCCAGCGCGCAAGCTCGATATGGCCCATGGCCGCTTCCGCGGCGGGATCGAGGAGATCAGTGTGCACCGGCTGGCCGGTCAACGCTTGCAGCGTCAAGGGCGTGATGAAGGCCTGTGCGCCTTCGGTCATTACCACGCGGACCTCAGCGCCGGCGTCGATCAGGCGACGCGCGAGCACGGCACTCTTGTAGGCGGCAATGCCGCCACTGATGCCGAGCAAGATCTTCTGTCCGTCAAGGGGCGCCATGCGGCGATTTTAGCAGCAGGACTGCAGGGATGAACCTGCTGACCTCGCGGTTCATGAAAATTCAGTCAAGCCGGGAAGCAGGCAAGTGCGGCAGGTGCTCGAACGGGCAAAGGGCACCGGCCGTCATGACGACCTTGGCCGCACAGGCATGGGCCCGCCGCAGCGACGCTTCCGTCTCCAGCCCGTCGAGAACACCTGCCAACAGTGCACCGGCGAAGGCGTCGCCGGCGCCGGTGGTGTCGAGTGGCTCGGGAATGGCGTCGAGCTTGAGTTCGAGATCGAGATCGCCGCGCACCAGCACGCGCTTCCCGCCTTCCTTGACGATGACGCGTGTCGCGCCGAAGTCGATATACCGTCGTGCGACGTCGTCCCCTGATCCCGGCCCGAAACAGAGTGCTTCGTCCTCCACGCCGGGCAACACGATATGGGCGAGTGCCGAAAACCGCTGGATACTCGAACGCATGCGAGAGTCGTCGCGCCAGAGGTGCGGACGAATGTTCGGATCGAACGCTATCGTGCATTCACCTCTGGCGTCGACGAGCACAGCGTGCAGGGTGTCGAGATCGTCGGGTGGCAATATTGCAAGCGTGATGCCTGACAGATAGACGAGATCCGCCGCCGCAACGCGTCCTGCCAGGCGCTCACTGTCAGCCGCCAGCCTCCGGGCGGCCGAGGTGTCGCGCCAGTACGTGAATGATCGCTCGCCATTGTCATCGAGATGGATCGAGTAGAGGCCGAGTGTGCGATCGTCGAATCGGGGACTGTGGCCGATATCGATGCCATGGTCACGCAGGAAGTGCTCGAACGCGTCCGACAGGCGGTCACGCCCGAGGCCGGTGTGAAAGTCGACCGCATCATCGACACCGAGATACGCGCGTGCATACCAGAGCGTATTGAAGACATCGCCTGCAAAGCCTTGTCGCCACAGCCCTGGCGATTCGGGAAACAGCTCGACCATGCATTCGCCGATACCGAGGAGACGCTTGCTCACTTACTTGAATCCGGGCATGAGCAGTGTGGGTAGCCACAATACGATGCCCGGAAAGGTGATGATGAGCAGCAGTATCAGCAGCATGGGCGCCAGGATGATGGCTACGTCCCTGAGCACGTCGACCACATTGATCCGGGCGATGGATGCTGAAATCAGCAGGCAGAGACCGTAGGGCGGTGTGACCAGTCCGAAGGACAGGGAAACGATGCCGACGATGGCGAACACCACCGGATGGATATCGGCAGCCGAGGCAACCGGAAAGAGCACGGTGCCGAGAATGATGATGGCCGGTATGGCGTCGATGAACAGACCGAACAGGAGGAAGAAGCCTGCGATGACAACCGACGTACCGAATTGTCCGAGCTCGAGCCCGGTCATGACACCGACCATCAGACGCGGTACGTTGTAGAACGCGAGCATCCAGCCGAACACCGATGCGGTACCGATCGCGAACAGCGATATCGAGGCGAATCGACCGGTCTCATACAGGATTCCGATGCTGTCCTTCGGGCTGATGGTGCGATAGACCACCATGCCGAGAAACAGGGAATAGAATGCGGCAATGATGGCGCTTTCGGTGGGTGTGACGATACCACCGACAATCCCGCCGATGACGAACAGCGGCGTCAGCAGGGCAAGCCCTGCGCCCTTGAGTGCGCTCCAGAATTCGGCGAGCGATGGCTTGCCCGCGGTCGGATAGCCATAGACCACGGCATAGCCATATACCGTCGCCATCAATGCAAGTGCGATCAGCAAGCCGGGAACGGCGCCTGCCAGGAACAAGGCGCCTACCGAGATCGACATGACGCCACCCCAGACGATCATCAGGATGCTGGGCGGAATGATGACGCCCATGACCGACGAGCAGGCCGTGATCGCGACCGAGAAACGCGTGTCGTAGCCTTGCCGGGTCATTGCCGGAATCAGGATCTTGCCACAGCCCGCCGCGTCCGCTGTCGAGGAACCGGATATGCCAGCGAACAGCATGGATACAGCCACGTTGACGTGACCCAGGCCACCGGGAAGCCAACCGGTGAGGACCGTGGCAAAGCGAATCAGTCGATCGGTGATCTTGCCGCTGTTCATCAAGTTGGCGGCCAGCAGAAAGAACGGCACGGCCAGCAGAATGAACGACGTGTAGGAGTTGAGCATCCGGTCCATGATGAGAAAGGGCGTCAGCCGGATGTCCAGCGCCACCACGGGAATGGTGGCAATGCCAAGGGCAAAGGCGACCGGGACGCGGGCAATGACCAGCACGATGAAACTTGTCAGCAAGATCAGGCAAGCGACGCCGGTGGAGATGATCATCGTTGTGCGAGGCTCTTGCCCAGTCGGTAATCCTGTACGTGCTGATAGAGCCGGAACAGAGAAAACACCGACCAGCAGACACCGGCCAGTGGCACGGTGATGTAGATGACGAGCATGTTGACCTGCATCATCGCCGAGGTCTGAATGGCGCCGAACTGTGCGTAGCCTATGCCGTACCAGGCGAACAGCAACGCGAACAGGCTCATGACCAGCGTCACGAAGCCCTTCTGCAGCAGTTTGCCCAGTGGTGACGTGGCCTCGGGCATGACGTGCACGTCAAAATGCGTCCCCTCCCAGACGGCCACGATCGACCCGAGCATGACCATCCAGACGAAGAGGAATGTCGCCAGCTCCTCGGTCCATAGATAGACCGGGATGATGCCGGTATAGCGCGCCAGTACCTGCATGGTGACCGGGATGATGAGCGCGGCGACCAGGCAACCCACGGCGATTCGCAGCAGCTGACAAAACTGCTCGAGTACTCGTTCTATCATCGGCAAGACTCAGCATCTGGATCACGACACACCAACGCAGTCGCAGCCATCGAAGACATGTATCGACGATAGGACAGCGAGATAGCCTTCCCCGGAAAATCGCTGTGAATCGTTCGGGCAAAGCGCGAAAGCTGGCATTCGTGCTTCGGACGAAAGGCGCTTACTTCGAGCGAATGGCCTCCAGCAATTCCTCGGCACCGAGTTCTTCAGCGTAGGCGTCCTGCACTGGAGTCACGAGCTCGAGCAGTGCATCACGCTCCGCAAATTCATGAACTTCGATCTGCCCTGCCTCCTTCATCTGCTCGAGTTTCTCGGCGTCCTCCGATGACTCGACTTCGCGGCCGTAGTCGCCGGCTTCGCTGCCTGCCTGCAACACGATTTGCTGCATGTCCTCAGAGAGCTTGCTGAAGGTCTTTCCGCTCATGATGATGGGACGAACGGTAATCGAATGCTGAGTCAGCGTTATGTGGGGCGCGACTTCAAAGAACTTGTACTGCAGCAGGCTGGCCGATTCGTTTTCAAGGCCATCGACCACCCCTGTTTGAATGGCGTTGTAGACCTCCGAATAGGCAATGGCTGAAGGCGCTGCCGTGATTGCCTCGAATACGCGTGCCTGGATCGGTGCTCCCATGACGCGCATCTTGTGGCCGGTCAGTTCGTCGATGTTGGATATCTTCTTGTTCGAGATCAGGTTGCGTGTGCCGCCGCCTGCATAGCCGATGATCATCAAGTCAGCCTTGTCGAGTAACTCTTCCTCCAGAGGCTTCAGCACATCACTGGAAAGAACGGCATTCCAGTGCTCCAGATCGCGAAACACGAAAGGCATGTCCATCAATGGCAGGGACGGGGCAAATCGGGCGAGATTGGAAGGCGCGATGATGGCGTAGTCAATGGCGACGCCCTGGGTCAGGAAGTTCACGTAGTCCGGTTCGATACCCAGCTCGCTATTGCCTCGCAAGTCGAAGGTAACGTCTTCATCCGATGCGTCGTTGACCAGTTCGGCAAACTTGATCAAGGTCTTGCTGTACGCGTGGTCGTTGTCGAACAGGCTGGCACCGCGCAACGTCAGATCGGCGGCGAAAGCGCTGCTGCCCATCAGTACTACAGCACAGGCGATGGTCGTGCCGATCAGCCCTTTCTTGAGGTCATTGAACACGTGTCTTGTTCTCCTTTCTGGAACGCCAAAGTATGCCAGTAAAGTATACTGGTATGGTAGATACGGTCAACTGATCTTTCCGCTGCTCGCCTGCCAGCGCCGCGACAGCGCTCGCAATCCCGCGCGCAGCAAGGGCAGCGTCCAGATCAGAATGACCAGAACGCCCAGCGTCGCTGCAATGGGCCTCGAAAAGAAGCCGGAAAATTCACCGTCGGCCTTGATCATCGACGACATGAAGTTCCGTTCGAGCATGCCGCCGAGCACGATGCCGAGAATCGTCGGCGCCACGGGGAAGCCGTTTTCCTCCATCACGTAGGCCATCACACCCATGAACAACATCACGCTGATGCCGAAAACACTGTTGTTGATGGCGAATGAACCGACGACACAGAACATCAGAATGATCGGAATCAGCACATGTCGCGGTACGTGAAGGATGGTCCTGGAAAGGCGTATGGCGAGAAAGCCCAGCGGGAGCAGGGCAAGGTTGGCAACGAAGAATACGATGAAGACTGCGTGAATCAACTCGGGTTGCTGCATGAACACGGTGGGTCCCGGATTCATGCCCTTCATGTACAACACGCCGATCACGATCGCAGTAATCGAGTCTCCCGGTATTCCGAAGACCAGTGCGGGTATCCAGGCTCCTGCCAGACCTGCATTGTTCGCAGTGCCGGCATCGACGAGACCTTCGACGTGGCCGGTGCCAAATTTATCGCGATCCTTCGAGAATCGCTTGGACATCGCATAGGCTATCCACGCGGCTATGTCGGAACCGGCACCTGGCAGGATGCCGACGACGGCGCCGATGGTGCCACCTCGGGCAACGTTGAGCTTGTAGCGCGAAATGATGCCGCCCAGGCCGCGAAACACGTTCTTGATGGGTTGCTGGGGAATCGCTTGCCCGTCCTGTGGTTTCGAGATGAAGCGCAGAACTTCAGATATGGCAAACATGCCGATCATGGCCGGAATAAAGCTGATTCCACCCATCATCTCCACGCTTCCGAAGGTAAAGCGTGGATGCCCTGCGGTGATATCGATTCCGATGGTGGCAATGAACAGGCCGATCAGCAGTGAGACCAGCCCCTTGACGGTAGAGCCGGTGGACACCACGACCGCGCAGGACAAGCCCAGACAGGCCAGCCAGAAATATTCGAACGAGGAAAACTTGATGGCGAATTCCGCGAGCACTGGCGCGGTCATCGCCAACAGGGCAGAACCGATCACGCCGCCGATGACCGAACATACGAGACTTATACCGAGTGCGGTCACGACCTTGCCCTTTCGCGTGAGTGCGTAGGCTTCATCGCAGTAGGCAGCCGACGCGGGTGTGCCTGGAATACGCAGTAGCGCTCCCGGAATGTCCCCGGCGAAAATCGCCATCGCCACCGTCGTGACGATGGCCGCAATGGCCGGCACCGGTTCCATGAAGAATGTAAAGGGAATCAGCAGCGCTGCTGCCATCGTTGCCGTCAGTCCGGGTATGGAGCCGACGAACAAGCCGAAAATCGCAGCCAGCAGCATGACGCCGAGAACATCGGGCTGGAAGACCAGCGACATGGCGAGGAAAACGGCGTCCATGTGGCCCTTACCCCAGCCAGCGAAGCAGCAAGCCTGCAGGCAGTGGTACCAGCAGGACCTTTGCGAACAACAGTTGCAACAGGATCGACGTGGCGACGGCGATACCCAGTGACAGCAGCAGCGAAGAGCCGAGTCGGTACAGCAGCACCGACAGAATCACGATGGAAAGAGGCATGAAGCCGATCGTGTTCGACAACAGGATGTAGACGATCAGCGAGCCCGGCACCAATGCCATGTTGATGCGGCGCGACGGTGAGTTCGCCCAGTCGCCAAAGCGAATCCAGACAGTATCTGCGGTGTCGGCAACTGCCTCTTTAGTGCCGGCGTCTGCCTGCGGATGGCGGGAAGCCGGCGCACGCGCCTGCGAGCGGCGCGTACGCAAGCCCCGAAAGATCAACACGAATCCGCAGGCCATCAGGCAACAACCGATCAGTACGGGGAACAGACTCGGTCCGTAAGCCTGTCCGTGCAGCGTCGGAAACGTGGTGGCGTACGCAATCTCCGCTATCGCAAACAAGACAAGCGCGGTACCGGAAATCGCGTCATTCAGCCACATGCCTTATTTGGCCATGCCGACCGCCTGCATGACTTCGCCGAGCGATACGTCGCTCGCCGCCATCCATTCGGCGAACTCATCGCCGGGCTTCCAGACCAGGCCGAACCCCCGGCCGTTCATGAATTCCTGAAACTCGGCCGATTGCCAGACTTTCTCGAAAGCAGCCGTGACTGCTGTCGTCACTTCATCCGGCAAGCCCTTGGGCCCGGCCAGTCCGCGCCAGGCAGCCAGTTGCCAGTCGATACCGGTTGCTTCCTCGAGGGTCGGAACGTCAGCGAAAGCATCGATACGCTCATCGTTCATGATGGCCAGTGACTTGACCTTGCCGGCGTCAATCAGCGCTGCCGCTTCCACGATGGAACAGGTCACTATGTCGACGCCTTCGGCGACGAGCTCCTGGAGAGCAGGGGCCGCGCCCTGCGAGGGAACCCAGGGGACGGCGTCCGGGCTGAGTCCACCGGTGTTGAGCATGCCCGCCAGAGCCAGGTGCCAGATGCCCCCCTGACCTGTGCCGGATCCCTTGTGGGCCCCGCTGTCAGCGGTTACGGCATCGATGACGTCCTGCGCGGACGCCCAGGGTGAATCCGCTCGGACCAGAAGGCCTGCGGCATCCGCGTTGTACAACGCGATCGGGGTGTAGTCGGTGCCGGCAAGTTCGGTGAGACCAGCCCAATGCATCATGCCGATTTCGACGGTGACGATGCCGAAGGTGTAGCCATCCGGCTTGGCATTCGCAATGGCCGAGTGCCCGACCACGCCACTGCCACCGTCTCGATTGACGACGTTGAAAGGCTGACCGAGCTCCTTCTCCAGAAGTGAGCCGATCATTCGACCCGTGGCATCGGTTCCACCACCCGCGCTCCAGGGGACGATGAGCGTTACCGGGCGTTCCGGCCATGCTGCCATCGCTTGCGTCATGGAGCCTGCCAACGCGAGAGTCGCGATTCCAGCTCCGAACACTGTCTTCTTGAATAGTGTTTTTATCAAAGATGCTTTTCTCAATGAGCGTCTTGTGTTTTTCATCATGAACTACCTCTTTTTTCCACGTGAATGAAAGGCTACGTAAATGGAAACGCTATGCTAGCGATAGAACCGTTTGGAAACAATGCTGGCAAGACCATCGCACCGATGCGAAATCAGGAGTCAGCATCAGCGAGCACGTCGACGCGGTCTCGGCATCTCGACGTTCTGCTGCTCGATGAATTTCAGCAATTCCGGAAAGGCAGTGAGTTGTTCGACCTCGCGTTCCAGCGGGCCAAGGTGTTCGATCATGGCGGCCTCTGCGGCGTCCGGATCAGCGGCGCTGATGCTGTCGACGATACGACGATGTGCCGCGAGAACCTTGGAGCCGTGGCGTAGCTGGTATTCGCGCTTCAGATGCCGGATGCGATAGACCTCGGACTGAGTGCGGCGCAATACCTTCCAGACACCCTCCAGGCCGGCAATGCGAAATATCGATTCGTGCAGATGCTCGTCAAGTTGAAAGAAGCGCGAATAGTCGTTTTCCTTCAAGGCTTCGGCTTGCAATTCGATCGTGGCGTTCAGGTCGTCGTGAATTCGATAGTCGCCGGACCTTTCCGCGGCGCGACGCGCGGAACCACGTTCCAGTTGAAGTCTGATGAAGCAGGCTTCGATATACGTACTGATGCGAACCGGTGTGACATAAGTGCCGCTTTTCGGAACAACATCGACAAGGCCGGCTCCCTCGAGTCGAATCAACGCCTCTCGCACCGGCGTTCGACTGGCGTTCATCAATTCGGACAGTTCCTTTTCGGAGAGCAGCTGGCCGGGTAGCAGGCGGGTGGTCGTGATCAGGTCCCACAGGATTTGATGAATCTGATTGACCATGCTGTCCGATTCGTCCAACGAGAAATCGCTGAACAGATCCGCTAGCGGGCGCGTTCTCGGAGGAGATTTTTCCCTGGGCATCGGTACGGAATTCTTGCCTTTGTTGTTGATCAGACTAGCGATCAGGTATACATGAAGAAAGATCAAGAATACCATCGCTTGCGCGGTGCGGGTCTCTGGACCTGTCGACCTGTGGCCAGAATGCTCCGTGCGTACCGCCTGCCGCAAGCTTCCAGCGGTCATCGACTCGATGAATCAAATGACGATCCTCGCAACCGATGTCCGCAACAAGCTGTCTGCCGTCAGCGCTGCTACCTTGTGCACGGCTCTTTACAAGCGGGGCCTTCGCAATCAGGCGCTGCAGGATGTCCACCCGTTGCGCACAGGTCGGGCAAACATGGTCGGGCCGGCCTATACCCTCCGCTACATTCCGGCGCGTGAAGACCTGAACCCGCTCGATGTCTTCCGTGATCCGACACACCCGCAACGCCTCGGCGTGGAATCCTGTCCGGCAGACGCGGTGATGGTGATGGATAGCCGCAAGGATGCCCGCGCCGCGTCGGCCGGTAGCATCCTGATCGCACGCCTGATGGTCAGAGGCGTCGCCGGCGTCGTCACCGACGGTGGTTTTCGCGACAGCGCTGACATCGCCGCGCTCGACATTCCCGCCTACCATCAGCGTCCATCGGCGCCGACCAACCTGACCTTGCATCAGGCTATCGATCTGAACGTTCCCATCGCCTGTGGTGACGTTGCCGTCTGGCCTGGCGACATCATCGTCGGCGATGACGAATCCGTGGTCGTCATTCCACAGGACATCGTCGATGAGGTGGCAACGGATGCTCTGGAAATGACCTGCTTCGAAGACTTTGTCGCGGAGCAGGTGCGCGGTGGCGCAAGCATTCGCGGCTTGTATCCAGCGACCGATCCCGACGTCCTCGAGCGGTTTGCAGCCTGGCGGGTAGATGTCGGGCGATAGGTGTCGGCGAGCTTTTCTTCCCCACCATCAAACCTATCCCCGCGACCCATCCAGGGGTCCAGTCGCATACGCAAGAGGAAAATCGGATACATGCAAGTAGATATAATGTGATATGCATGTTGATAAGACAGGTATATCAAAATAGACTTCTTCCATGATTTCGGTGACTCCGTTTCCGTCGAACCACCCAGAGCCGTTGTCGGCGCTGCTCGCGGACGCCGAACTCGATCCCGCGGACGGTCTCGTCTGGCAGATCCAGCAACTGCTCGGCGAGCTGATCGTCAGCGTGCGTTTGCGCCCGGGTCAGCTGATCTCGGAGAAGGAACTTGCCGAATGTCTCGGTGCCAGCAAGACGCCGGTGCGCGAGGCGCTGATCCGACTGGAACACATCGGGCTCGTCACGGTCGTGCCGAAGAGTGGCACCTACGTGACGCCGATTCGCATCAGCGCCTTTCTCGATGCTTGTCTCATGCGCCTGCAGCTGGAGATCGGTGCGGTGCGCCGGGCCGCCGAGCGCCACGACGACATCACCTCACTGGCTGCGCTTGAAGAACTCCTGGTGCAGCAGGCCGACGCCATCGAGCAGAGCGACGACAGGCGGTTTTTCCTGCTTGATCAGGCGCTGCATCAGGCCGTCTTCCACATGGCGGGCATCGCCGGTGTCTGGTCGATCCTCGATCGCACTCAGTCGGAGGTCATCCGTATCCGGCATCTCAAGCGCCTGCAAGGCATACGTCGTGTCGACAAGGTGCTGGCTGATCACCGGCAGATCGTTGCGACGATACGTGCGGGCGATCCCGATGCGGCGGAGGCGGCGCTGGTTGATCACATCGGTGCGCTCGATCGCGAGATGGAAAAACTGGTTCAGTACCCCGAGTTGATGGCCTTCATCGAAGATCAGGGGCCGCTCGGTTCACTCTCGCGAGCAACTTCAGGTTGATCTCATGAGCAAGCGTTTTCCCACCCTTTCGAGGACTACTCAATGAGCGGAGTCCGTCTCGAGGAGCTCGTCAAGCGCTATGGCGACGTGCAGGTTGTGCATGGCGTCGATCTGGAAGTCGCCGAGAAGGAGTTCGTCGTGCTGGTCGGGCCTTCCGGTTGCGGCAAGTCGACGACGCTCAGAATGATCGCAGGTCTCGAGGAGATTTCCGACGGGACACTCTCCATCGGCGAGCGCAAGGTCAACGACGTCGCGCCGAAGGATCGTGATGTCGCGATGGTGTTTCAGAACTATGCGTTGTATCCGCACCTCGACGTCGCCGAGAACATCGCCTTCGGCCTGCGCATCCGGCGCGTCGCGAAGGACGAGATCAAGCGATCTGTCACCGAAGTTGCCGGGATTCTCGGTCTGACCGACTATCTCGAGAGAAAGCCCGCCGATCTTTCGGGCGGGCAACGTCAGCGTGTGGCGATGGGCCGGGCGATCGTGCGTCACCCCGCTGTCTTCCTGTTCGATGAACCCCTCTCGAACCTCGACGCACAGCTACGCACCCAGATGCGCGCCGAGATCAAGCGCCTGCATGCGCGACTCGGCGTGACCAGCGTCTATGTGACCCATGATCAGGTCGAGGCGATGACACTGGCGGACCGCATCGTCATCATGTGTGACGGGCGCATCGAGCAGGTCGGTACGCCCATGGAACTGTTCATGAATCCGGCCAACCTGTTCGTGGCAGGGTTCATTGGCTCGCCACCGATGAACCAGATCAAGGCCAACATCGTTGCCGGTGCGAACGGACCAGAAGCAGTCCTGGGCGACCCTGATGCAGACGGGGCTGCGCACATTCCATTGCCCGCGGCAGAAGGTCTGCATGCCGCTACCGGTCAGTCGATCGTGCTCGGTATCCGACCCGAGGACGTGCTGTTGCAAGGGAGCGGTGAGCCGGGCGGTGTGCCGTTCGATCTCGATCTGGTCGAACCGCTGGGTTCCGAGGCGCTGATCCACGGCCGGGTTGGCGGCGAACCCTTCGTGATCAAGGCCGACACCTACGGGGACATCTCGCATCTCAACGAGATTCGTCGTTTTCACGTCGACGCCTCGCGCGTGAAAGTGTTCGACGCGGCAAGCGGTGCGGCGCTCTACCAGCCGGAAGGCGCTCTTGACAAGGCACGGGGACGGGCGTGAGTGTGCCGTCGGGGCAGGGCGTTACCGGCCGCTTGCAATGGCTGCTGCGGCACTTCCGGCGTGAGTGGCAACTGTACGTGCTGCTTGCGCCGACGATCATCTGGTTGCTGCTCTTTCTGTACAAGCCGATGTACGGCCTGCAGGTCGCCTTCAAGGACTATTCGATATTTCGTGGCGTCGCGGGCAGTCCGTGGATCGGCTTCGAGCACTTCCACACGCTGTTCGGCAGCGAGCAGTTCCTGCGGGCATTGAAGAATACCGTCATCATCAGCTTCTATTCGCTACTGATCGGATTCCCGGTTCCCATCTTGCTCGCGTTGATGTTCAACGAAGTGCTGAACCAGACGTTCAGGAGAACGACTCAGACCATCGTCTACCTGCCGCATTTCATCTCCTCGGTCATCATCGCAGGCATCGTGATCACGGCGTTCTCGCCATCGGCGGGCGTGATCAACACCTTTCTCGGCTGGTTCGGCGTCGATCCGATCTACTTCCTGACCAAACCGGAATGGTTCCGACCGATCTTCGTCGGCACGGGCATCTGGCAAGAAGCGGGCTTCCAGTCGATCGTCTACCTCGCTGCCATCGCAGGCGTGTCCCCGACACTCTATGAAAGCGCGGTCGTCGACGGTGCCTCTCGCTGGCAGATGATGTGGAAGGTCACCATCCCCTGCATCCTGCCAACGATCATCATCATGCTGATCATTCGTATCGGCAACAACCTCGAAGTCAGCTTCGAGATGATCATCCTGCTCTATCAGCCGGCGACCTACGAGACCGGTGACGTCGTCAACACCTTCATCTATCGACAGGGGATCCAGGCCGGTCAATACGACTTCGCCGCCGCGGCCGGGCTGTTCAATGCCGTGATCGCCTTTGTCCTCGTGGTCACGGCGAATTCCATCAGCCGGCGCTACTCACGCACATCGCTCTGGTAGGGGGACATCCGATGGCGAACATGAACCTCTACTCTCGCGGCGACAGAATCTTCGTCGTCACCAACATGGTGCTGATCGGGATGTTTGCCATCTCGACGCTGTACCCCTTCATCTACATCACGTCGCTGTCGTTCAGCGCAGGTTTCGAAGCGCGCGCGGGAAACGTCATCCTGACGCCGGTACAGGTCACGCTCGAGGCCTACAAGTACGTGCTGTCGGACTCTCAGTTCTGGATCTCCTACAAGAACACCTTCATCTACACGATCGGCGGCACCTTGATGAGCCTCGCCTTCATCATTCCGGGCGCCTATGCCCTGTCGCGGCCGCAGTTGCTCGGTCGCAGGTTCTGGAACCTCACGGTCGCCTTCACCATGTGGTTCAACGCAGGCCTGATTCCGTTCTTCCTGAACATGCGCGACCTCGGGCTGCTTGACAGCTACTTCGGCATCATCATCGGCTTCGCGGTCAACGGTTTCAACATCATCCTGTTGCGCAACTTCTTCGAAAGCGTGCCGCAGTCCTTCGAGGAGGCTGCCCGAATGGACGGTGCGAACGAGTTTCAGGTTCTCTGGAAGGTCTACATTCCGCTTTCGAAGCCTGCTCTCGCAACCATCGCGCTGTTCTGCATCGTGTCTCGCTGGAATGGATTCTTCTGGGCGATGGTGTTGCTGCAGGACAACGACAAGATTCCGCTGCAAGTGTTCCTGCGACACACCATCGCGACCTTGTCGGACGATCAGGAATTCGGTGCCACGCTGTTCGATGCCACCTACTCGTTCGAGACCGTTTCGGCGGCCATCATCGTTTGCTCGATCATTCCGGTACTGATCATCTACCCGTTCATGCAGAAATACTTCGAGAAGGGAATTCTCCTCGGAGGCGTGAAGGAATGATCGGTCGATTCACAGCCAGACAAACCACAGAACGTCCACCCATCCAGAGTCCATCCACGGGAGGAAACAAGATGAAACTGACCTCATTGGCCGCGGTGCTGACAGGCACCGTGCTCGGAAGCGCAGCGTTGGCGGAAGGGGAGCTGCGCATCGTCGACGAACCGCTCGAGCTCACGATCCAGATGAACCATGCACGCTACCCGGTCTACGATGATGACTGGCCGGTTGAAAAGGCCGCAAGCGAGATGACCGGCATCCGTCTGAAGAACGATACCGTGGGTGCCAACATGCGCACGGACGAGAACTCGGGCAAGGTCGAAGCGCTCAACCTGATGCTCGCGTCCGGGGATATTCCGGATATCGTCGGCTCCAGCCGGCTGAAGGATTTCGTCAACCAGTACGGTCCCGAAGGCGCGTTCCTCGCGCTCGACGAGCTCATCGATGAACACGCACCGCATCTGAAAGCCTTCCTCGCGGAGCGTCCGGAAATCGCCGCGGCCATTTCGGCTGCCGACGGCAAGATGTATTGCGTTCCGTACCTTCCGGACGGCAAGTACGGACGCGGCTACTTCATTCGTCACGACTGGCTGGACAAGCTCGGTCTCGAGGTACCGGAGTCAGTCGAGAACGTCGAGGCGGTATTGCGAGCTTTCAAGACGAAGGACCCGAACGGCGACGGTCTGGCCGACGAAGTACCTTACTTCGCGCGTCAGTGGCCCGAGCTCATCCGCCTCGTGACCTTGTGGGATGGTCGGTCGTCAGGGTCGGACACCTACCACGACTTCCTGGTCGAAGGCGGGGAGATCGAGCATCCCTATGCCGGTGAGGGCTATCGCGACGGCATCGCGAACCTCGCGCGCTGGTACGAAGACGGTCTCATTGATGCCGAAGTGTTCACGCGTGGATCATCGGCACGGGAGTACCTCCTGTCTGAGGATCTGGGCGGAATGACGCATGACTGGTTCGCATCAACTGCGGGTTACAACAGTCTCGCGGACTCGATCGACGGCTTTTCGTTCAAGGCGTTTGCGCCGCCCGCGTCGGTCTCCGGCAAGCGCATCGAGGAGCATCGCCGCATTCCGATCAAGCCGGACGGCTGGGCCATCGGGCATGCCAACGAACACCCGGTCGAGACTATCCGGTATTTCGATTTCTGGTTCAGCGAGGAAGGACGCCGGCTCGCGAACTTTGGTGTCGAAGGTCAGCACTATGAGATGGTCGATGGTGAGCCGGTATTCACCGCCGCGGTTCTCGAGAGCGACGAACCGGTTAATGCACAGCTCTGGGGCATCGGCTCGCAGCTGCAGGCGCGCGGCTACTTCCAGGACTATCGCTACGAGGTGCAGTGGTCGAACGAATATGCGCTCGAAGGTATCGCGCTGTACGAGGAGGGTGACTACCTCATCAATCAGTTTCTGGGGGTTGCGTTCACGGCAGACGAGCAGAAGGTTTACGACCGCCACTGGCCGTCTATCCGCGACTACATGCTCGAGCGTCAACAGGGCTGGATTCTCGGCAACGGTGATGTCATGAAGGACTGGGACGCCTACATTGCGACGCTTGACGAGATGGGCCTCGAGGATGTTCTGGAGGCGATGAACAGCGCTTACAAGCGACAGTACGGTTAAGTCGCCAAGTAGAGTCGCGAGTCAGTAATGCAAGTCTGAGCCGCAAGCCTGTCGCGCAGCAGTCCTGTCAGCCGCGCGACAAGCTTGCCCGCCATTCCATTGACTGGAAGCAACCAGAGCGTTACATGTCTGAGCACAACCTCCCGCCTCTCGATCAGCCGAAGCCGGGTCGGCTGACTATTTCCTACCTGCCGGGAGAGAGCGCCGAGATCGTCGAGAATCCACCTCGGTTCTCCTGGATACCAGTGGTCGAGGACGAGGCTGGATACACACTACGGTTGTCGCAGGATGGGTCGTTCCCTGCGGCAAGGACCACCGTCTTCGACAACATCGCGCATAATTTCTTCACACCTGCGAGCGCGATTGCGCCCGGTGAATACCACTGGAGCTATGCTGCCTGCGATCCTGCTACCGGCAAGCCGGTAACACAGTGGAGCCGCACCCGATCGTTCAGCATCGCGAACGATCTCGCGGAAACACCCTTGCCGGATCGAGACGTTCGCTTTGCCAATGCGACACAAGCCCATCCCAGGCTCTGGATGGCACCTGACCGTCTGAGTGCCTTTCGCGACGGGATGGATTCCGATCAGCTACGGGATGTCTGGGCCACGTTCGTCGAGAAGTCCGTCCTGCCCTGGATGGACCGTGACATCATGGCAGAACCGGCCGGCTATCCCGACAACACGCGCACCGCTTCGGTTTGGCGGCAGACCTACATCGACTGCCAGGAGCTCCTGTACGCCATTCGTCATCTTGCGGTCGGTGGCAAGGTGCTGGAGGACCGCGCTCTGATCGAGCGCGCGAAAGTCTGGCTACTCAGCGCTGCCGAGTGGGATCCGGACGGAACGACGTCCCGGAGCTATACCGACGAGTGGGCGTTCCGGGTCGTGCTGGCACTGGCCTGGGGCTACGACTGGTTGTACGACGAACTCGATGTGGATGAGGAGGCAAGGGTCAGGGCTGCCTTGCTGGCACGCACCCGACAGGTCGCGCATCACGTCACCAGGCAGGCGCGCATCCAGCTGTTCCCGTTCGACAGCCACGCCGTGCGCTCGGTTTCATCGGTGCTGGTGCCCGCCTGCATTGCGCTCCTGGACGAGGAGCCGGAAGCACGTGAGTGGCTCGATTTCTCGGTCGAGTTCCTCTGGTCGGTCTATTCGCCCTGGGGTGATGCCGAGGGTGGCTGGGCCGAAGGGCCGCACTACTGGATGACCGGCATGGCCTACCTGATCGATGCGGCAAACCTCTTGAAGAGTTATGCAGGCCTGGACCTGTATCGCCGTCCGTTCTTCCAGCGTACGGCTGATTTTCCGCTCTATACGAAGGCGCCCGATACCCGCCGCGGCACCTTCGGAGACGACTCGACCATGGGGGACCTGCCTTGCCTGAAAATCGGCTACAACCTGCGCCAGTTTGCCGGTGTGACCGGCAACGGTTCGTACCAGTGGTATTTCGAGGAAATATTGAAGAACGATCCCGGTACGGAAATGGAATTCTACAACTGGGGTTGGTGGGATCTGAACTTCGATGACCTGGTCTACCGTAACGACTTCCCCGAGATCAAGGCGGTGCCGCCGTCCGACGCCGAGGCCTTGCGCTTGTTCAAAGGTGTCGGCTGGGCGGCTGTGCAATTGCGAGCAGACAATCCGGCCGAGCATCTGCATCTGGTCTTCAAGTCGAGTCCCTACGGTTCGATCAGTCACAGTCACGGTGACCAGAACGCGTTCACGCTTTCGGCCTTCGGTGAAGACCTTCTGGTGCAGTCAGGTCACTACGTGGCCTTCAACTCCACCATGCATCAGAACTGGCGGCGACAGACCCGGTCCAAGAACGCGATCCTGATCAATGGGGAAGGTCAATACGCCGGCCGTGACAAGGCGCGCGCCATGCAGGCGACCGGCAGCATCGTGCTCGCCGAGCAGCACGATGATCATATCCACATCCGCGGCGATGCGACGGCCGCGTATGCCTCACTGACACCGACTGTCACGGCGGTGCTGCGCGATCTTTATCTGGTGCACGGCGAGTACCTGGTCATCGTCGACAGTGTTGATGCTGATGAGGCTGTGACCATCGATTGGCTATTGCACACGAACGGTCCGCTTCAGCTTGGCAAGAGTTCATTTCGTTTCACAGGCGATCGGGCTGGTTTTTATGGCGAGACCTTGTGGTCAGAGGCCGGGCCGCCGACGTTCTCGCAGTTCGACGGCTATCCGGACGTGGCTCCGTCAGAATACGAGGGTCTGGCAATCGGCTCGCGCCTGAGCGCGAGTTTTCCCGCCGCTCGCCGGCACCGGATCGCGACGCTGCTGGTGCCTTACCCGACCGCCGGCCCACGGCGTGTGTTTCACTTCCTCGACGATCAGGGTTACGACTGCGACCTGTATTTCACAGACTCTGATGAGCGTTCATTCAAACTTACCTTGCAGAAGCTCGCGAAAGTCTGAGTCAGACCTCGAACAGGCCTGATTCAGGCTTGGACCAGGCTTGGGTCGGGGGGCGCGGCGGACAACTGCTCACTCATGCTCCCGCCGCATTCGTGCTCCCACCTCTTTCCGTTCTTCATCTTTCCACACTTCCCATCACTCAAGACCACCAGGATTCCCGGACCATGACTCTCAAAGGCAAGACCGCCATCATCACAGGCGGTGGACGTGACATCGGACGCGCTTGCGTCATGCGGCTTGCCGCCGATGGCGCGAATGTAGCGATCAACTACCACTCGAGCAGCGCCGGGGCGGATTCCGCCGTCACCGAGATCGAGGCCGCCGGCGGCTCGGCGTTTGCCATGCAGGGTGACATGACGCGTCCCGACGACGTGGCCGCGCTCGTCGCCGAGGCGGTCAAGCGTCATGGCAGTGTCGATGTGCTCGTTCACGTAACCGGCGGGTTGGTTGCGAGGAAGACTCTCCCCGACTTGACGCCCGAATTCTGGCAGCAGGTCATGGACCTCAACGTCACGTCGCTGTTGCATGTCGTCCGTGCCGTCCTGCCCCACATGAATGAAGGCGGCTCAATCGTACCGATCGCCTCGCAGGCCGCACGCGATGGAGGCGGCCCGGGAGCTATCGCCTACGCCGCCTCGAAAGGCGCGGTCGCGACGATGACACGCGGCATGGCCAAGGAGCTGGGTCCACGCATCCGCGTCAATTCGGTCTGCCCCGGCATGATCGATACCGACTTCCACAATATTTTCACCAAGGATGAGGTACGGGGCAACGTTGCCAAGGCTACACCGCTCAAGCGCGAGGGCCGTTCCGAGGAGGTTGCCGATCTCGTCCGCTTCCTTGCTTCCGCTGAGGCGTCATTCATGACCGGCACCAACCTCGACATCAACGGCGGACTGCTGTTCTCCTGAGCGAACCGAGTACATCGAGTACATCGAGTACATCGAGTACATCGAGTACACCGAGTACACCGAGTACACCGAGTACATCGAGTACATCGAGTACGGCAGGTGCCGGTAACGGGGCTCGGTTGCTCACCCCATGAGCGAGACGGGCCCCTCGACGCGCGCGATCTTCGCGCTGGCCTGGCCAATGGCGATGAACGCGATTCTCCTTCAGGGAATCCTGATCATCGATACGCTGCTGATCTCGCCGCTTGGCGAAGAGGCGCTCGCGGCGATGGGTCTCGCGACGAGTGTCGTCGGCATCGTGCTCGGGGTGATCTTCGCCTTCTCCAACGGCACGCAGCTGCTTGCGGCACAGGCTGAGGGGGCGGGGAAGTTCCCGGGCGCTCGTCCGAGCCTTCTGGTCAGGGGCATTCATCAACGCGGCGATCGCTATCGGTGGCGCTGTGCTGATTCTCGCCTTTGGGCAGTCTGCACTCGTTGCCCTGTCACAGACAGACACGATGGCGGCCCTCGGCTGGCACTACATGGCGTGGTTCACGCTCGTCATCGCAGGCGTTGCGCTCTGCCAGAACATCACGGTATCGCTGTACGCGATCGGTCGGAGTCGTCCGCCGTTCTACGCCAATCTGCTCGAGCTTCCAGCCAACGCGCTGTTGAGCTATGTGCTGATCAACGGACTGTGGGGTTTCCCGGCGCTCGGGCTGCAGGGGGCGGCCATTGGCAGTGCTGTGGCGGTCGGCCTGCGTGCCGCTTTTCTCGTCGCAACGCTACACGTCCTGAATCCCGGTTTTGCCCGCGTGTCCCGACAGTCGGTCAACGTCGCCTGGCTCCCCATCCGGCACCATTTTCGCCACGCGATGCCGATCGCTGGCACCTTCATTAGTGCCACGCTTGCGTTACAAGTCTGCATGATGATCTACTCCCAATTGCCGATCCCTCAGTTCGCATTGCTGACCTTGTTGTTGCCGTGGATCAAGGTCGCCGGTCATGCGGCCACCGCCTGGGCGCAGGGCACGGGCATTCTCGTCGGGCAGCTGCTCGGTCGGAATGCCGTCGAGGTGCTTGACGAATTTGTCGGCCGTGCCTGGCGATTCGAGTTCTACATCGCCTTCGTCATCGCGCTCGCCTACGCGACGATGTGCTTCGCGTTCGAGTGGATCTATCCCTCGCTCGACGCTCGCACTGTCAAGATTCTCTGGATGCTTTCGCCTTTGCTGATCGTGCTGCCGTTGATTCGCGCCTCGAACACGATGTGCGGAAGCGTATTGTGAGCGGGAGGTGACGCGGCCTACTCGCTGAAGGTCCACGCGGGAACGCAGTGGCTCGTGGTCGTGCCGCTGTCGGTTTTTTTCGTGCTCGTTCTCGAGCTCTCGCTGGTCTGGGTCTTCGCCATCATGATCATCGACGAGATCGTCAAGGCGTTGCCTTTCCACCTGAGGATCTACAGTGGGTAGTGGAAGCGGCGGCTGGTCAGCGACGCTTGAGCCGAGCGAACGACGTTGCGAAGGAATGTGCTTCGTAGACCGCAACGGTTGACCTGTTGGCATGTTACCGGTAACGTTCATGACCTGAAAGGCGACGGAAATCAGCCGACATCACACCTCAAACCTCTGTACCCGAAACGACGCAGCCGTTGGTCCGGATGCGCGGAATCGTCAAGCGCTTTGGTGGCGTCACCGCACTGGACGATGTCGATCTCGATGCCTGGTCGGGTGAGGTGCTGGCGATCGTCGGCGACAACGGCGCAGGCAAGTCCACGCTGATCAAGATATTGACCGGGGTCTACCAGCCGAGCGCTGGCAGCATGTCGCTTGGCGATCAACCCCTGCAGATGAACAGTCATTCGGATGCGATCGATCTTGGCATCGATGCGGTCTATCAGACGCTCGCACTCGCCGATCATCTCGATCCGGCCGCCAACATGTTTCTCGGATCGGAGCTGACGCGCCGCGTTCTCGGTGTGCCGTTTCTCGACAACCGGCGGATGCGAGCGGAAGCCGAACGTGTTCTCCTCGAGCGCCTCGGGGTGACCCTCAGGAGCATGGATGTTGCCACCGAGAGTTTGTCGGGCGGGCAACGGCAGGCGGTCGCCATCGCTCGAGCGGTCTATCACGATGATCTCCGTGTACTCGTCATGGACGAGCCGACCGCCGCACTCGGGCCCCAGGAGACCGCGCGCACGCTGAAGCTCATCGAGGCCTTGAAGGAGCAGGGCCTCGCGATCATCCTGATCTCGCATTCACTCGACGATGTCTTTGCGGTGTCCGATCGTATTCATGTCATGCGCCGCGGGCGCTGTGCGGGCACCGTCAAGACGGCCGACTCGACTGTCGCCGAGGTGCTCGGTCTGATCGTCGGCGCGGAGGCGGCCGCCTGATGAGCAGCGAAAGCCCTACCGTGAAGGAAAGGCTCGATCCCTATCTCGCGATCATCGGCCCGATGATCATGATTCTCGCGATTCTCCTGTTCATGGGCGTGATGGAGCCGGCGCGTTACTTCCGGGTCTCGAACTTCAGCATCATTTTCATCGAGGCCGCGCTTTACTTGCCGATGGCCATGGCGATGACGTTCGTCATCACCCAGCGCGGTATCGATCTGTCGATCGGTTCCATTGCGGCCCTGTCGGCGATCCTGATGGCTTACCTGTTGAAGATCTACGGTATACCCGTGTGGGCAGCCGTCGGCTTTGCGGTCCTGACCGGCGCCTTGCTCGGGTTCGTCAACGGCATGGTCATCACGCGCTTCAAGGTGCCGGATCTGATCGGCACGCTTGCCATGGATCTTGTCTATCGTGGCTTCGCGCTCGTGCTTGCCAAAGGCCTGGTGCTGGCGCGTTTCCCCGACGAACTGAAGATGATCGGGCGGGGTGAGATTCCGGGCTTTCTGCCAGTGCCGGTCATCATCGGCATATCGACGATGTTCGTAGGCTACGTGCTGCTGACCCGCACCTGGTTCGGACGCTATTCGATTGCCATCGGCTCCAATCCCGAGTCGGCCGAGATGAGCGGCATCGCGGTGGATCGCTATCGTGTCTACGCCTACGTGCTCATGGGCGCGATGGCCGGCCTTGCGGGTGTGATGCTGACCGGCAAGCTGAACGCCATCCAGGCAACATCGGCACCGTATTTCAACCTGCATGTCATCGCTGCGGTCGTTGTCGGTGGTACGTCCTTGTTCGGGGGGCGGGCCTCGATGCTCGGCTCGTTCGCGGGGGTGCTGCTGCTCTCGATGATGATCAATGCTCTGGTGACACTCCGCATCGAGTTCTTCTGGCAGTCGGTTGCCTCCGGCGTCGTCATCATTCTCTCGGTCGCCTTCTACACCTGGGTGCAGAAGAAGGATCGCGACGGCTCGGGCGGTCTTGTTGCCGGACTGCGTACCCCCGACAACATCAAGTTGTTCAAGCTCGCGGCGTGGCTGGTCGCGCTGATCGGCGTGCTGCTAGCCTTCGGATTCCTGTTTGCCGGCGGTCGTGTGGCGAGCGGATGAGATAGTGGTGCTGCAACGCTCCGAACCCGTGGATATCACGTTGCAGCACCACTAGCATGCCGTCCGGCGTACCCACCCCTTTTCAACTCAATGGAGGAAGTTAATCGATGAAGAAGCAGACAGCGCGAGTCAACAATACAAGCTGTACAAGACGGGCGAGCGGGGCGAGCGTCGTGGCCGCTCTCTTCGCGTTGAGCGCGGGGAGCGCCCTGTCGGCCGAGTTGCCGCTGATTGAACTTCCCGACGACGACGAACGTGATTACTGGCTGCCGTCACAAGTCAATGAAGAAGGCAAGCTCGAAGCCTTGCAAGAGGCCACGGGTGCGGCCGCGAGCGAACTCGGTGCCGAACAGGAAGCGCCTTTGCAAATCGCGCTGATCTATCCGTCCGCCGATGTTTCGGACTTCTGGGCACGCAACTACATCGCCTTGACCAAGCGGCTCGACGAACTCGGCATTCAGTACGAGACGACCGAGTTTGCTTCGCGTCAGCTCGAGCACTCGCTGCAGTCGACCTACGCGACGCAGGTAGCCCAGGACGCGGATATCTACGACTACATCATCTTCGGCCCGTCGGAACTCGCGACCCAGGCCGATAACATTGACAAGCTGGCGGGTCTCGATGGCTTGAAGACGATGGTGTGGGCGTTTCATACGCCGCTCAAATACCTTGAGAACCAGCCGATGATGTGGCTCGACTTCTCGTCGGCCTACGGTGCACAAGTGATCTGCGACTACGTGCTCGAACGACTCGGCAACGATGTCACGGCCGCCTACAACAGGGGCATTCCGGGCATTACCGACAATCAGCGCTCGGGTGACTTCATCGAGTGCGTCACCGCGAAAGGCAACTGGAAGACGGCCTATGAGCACTACGGTGAATTCCAGCAGGAAGGCGGCTTTGCCGGAACCAATCTGATCCTGCAGGCCTATCCGGAAGCAACAGTGATTCACAACGCGAACACGGCGATGGCGATGGGATCGGTCGAAGCGCAGGTTGCCGCCGGCAAGGAGAAGGAAATATTCTCGACCGGCTGGGGCGGCACCGGACTCGAACTCGAGGCCATCCGTCGCGGTGAGCTCGACGCCACGCCCATGCGCATGGGTGACGACGTCGGTGCCGCAACCGCTGAAGCCATCAAGGCTGATCTGGAAGGGCGTACCGATGAGTTGCCGCTGGTATTTCTTGGCCGCATCACGGTAGCCAACGACGAGCTCAGCGCAGAGGAACTCGATGCGCTGGAAGTCGAAGCCTTCCGCTTCTCGGGAATCGAACCGCTGGAGCGCTAGTTCGACTCCAATCACTGTCTCGTCTCCGTCTGACGGTCGGAGCGAGGCGGCGACTGCGGTACCCGTCGGTGTAAAACCTGCATGAGCCATCGCAGCTGCCCAACAGGCGTGACCAGCAGAGCGACAACGGTATGACATCTCGTCGATGATTAAACGATTGGCGTGCGTTGAACGCGTTACTCTTGTGGTTGCCGATACACACGCACCGGACGCTCCTCATGGATCGTGACCACCGATGGTTGAAACGCGCTCGCGCCCTGCTCGACGACTGTCTTGTCGCGGTCGAGATCATCGGCTTGACGACGACAGGCGTTGCCACCGCGGTGGCGATCGGGCAAGAGATCTGGTTGATGGTGTCGCGCGGTTCGGTGACCCTGGCCGACCTGCTCCTGATGTTCCTGTACCTCGAAGTGCTGGCGATGATCGGGCAGTACCTTCGTACCGGGCAGATCCAGGTGCGTTTTCCGTTGTATATCGCGATCGTCGCTCTTGCGCGTTACCTGATCATCGATGCGAAGGACATTACCGAGCTGCGCATCCTCGGAATTTCCGCCGCCATTCTGTTGCTGACCTTCGCGGTGCTCTCGCTGCGCTACGGTCATCTCCGCTTTCCCTATCGAGACAACGATGCGAAGAGCGAAGTGGACGGGACATGACGATAGCCGTCGTGATTTACTGAATCGAGTGTGCCTGATGTAGTATCTCCACGACGGAGCGGTACCGACATGCGACTCGCAGCAGAACTGACCTGGGGTTGGCAGGACGATCCGGATGCACCGCAGGCTGCCGCACGCCTGCACCGTGAGATCACGCACGTCTCGGGCGAATACACCGAGCTTCTAGCCAACGCCCTGCGTACTCTGGCGCCGCGAGGCAGAATCCTCGGCCTGGATCGGCTGTTCAGACGTCGAACGGGTGGTTTCAAACCGGTTCGGCAGCTGATCGGATCGCTCGCTGCGCTGCCGGCCGAGGATGATCATGCCGATCGCTTGTCTGCGAGATCGATGCCTTCGCCTATGGCTTTCTGAAAGGCGCCAAGAACCTGGATCTGGTGCTGCCCTGCAGCAAGGAACTGAACGACGGCTTTCGTGCGGTTCGCGATGACTGGTCCAGAACCTCGAAGGCGCTGACTGAATTCGAGCGGACCGGGGAGCGGCTTCCGCAAAGTTGTGCAGTCAGTGCGGACCAGTACCTGGTGTATGCGGCGGTCAAATAGCGCGGCGATTTGCCGCGGACCTGAACCGGACAGAGTTCGACTGTCCGGCGCGATGGACGTCGGAGATTTGACAGATCTGGGGTATCGGGGGTGACAGCGCGAATATTCTTCGGTAGTAATCGAGTGGCCGAAGAGACAGGCGCGACGCCAGCTCAGATTTCGC
>Ga0209185_1000083_pt1 | contig 146552 bp, 115 predicted proteins | sample SidtaG_2_FD_187425 | JGI IMG/M metagenome (GOLD analysis project Ga0209185, IMG submission 187425) | Marine algal microbial communities from Sidmouth, United Kingdom - Sidmouth_Asex2 metaG (SPAdes) (version 2) | ecosystem: Host-associated > Algae > Red algae > Unclassified | place: Sidmouth... | reverse complement strand
TTTTCGATATAGTCACCTTGGGTGGCTTTGGCTTGACAAGGCGAAGTAGTATAGGCAAATATATTGATACAGATTTATCAATTATCGATCTTACTGAGAGCAACTTCTTAGATAATAACAAGATATCTTCGACTGCTATTTTGGGACTTAGAATTGATAAGGATATTTGTAAAAACATGGGTATTAATTTTGGTTTGATTTACAGGCAAGCTATAACAAACTGGAGCAAAAATGATGAAATCAATATCCGCCCATCATCACTAAATCTAAATGTAGGATTTAGAATAAAAATTTAATTGATTATATAGTTTTTATTAATAGCTCACTGAGCTGTAGCTGGGTGAATTAATAAAACGATATACAAACGATACATTAGTACAAGCATCTTTAAAGCTACATATATCAAAGTAGGAAAGATGTGTGCTAAGTAAAACTGACTTATTATATCATGTACCTAACTGAAGTTAGTGTATGCAGATAACTAAAATACTTAATCTAATAATATCTCTGAACATATACAATAGTCAGATATATCTAAACACAATTGTATGAATAATTACTATATGCAATGGATCTTAATAGCCTTATCCTTGCTGCTTTGTATAAGCTCATCTGCACAAACTGCTGACTGTGAATGTGAGGATGGTAATGTTACAATTTGTTATTTGCCAAATAGTAAATATTGCGTACCCGGGAATGGTTTTGCCAACCCTTGCGGCTATACTCTTGACGGTAGTAATATGTCAGACTATCTGAGACGTAAATTACTGAACAGTGATAACTTTGGACTTAATGGCACTGTAGAGTGTCCAATAGATATCAATGCATTAGATGACGATATCTCTGTCGCATATATCCAAGAACAAGAATGCGATATCTTATTTGTAGGAAATTTTGGTACAGATACATTGACTTTCGCGACTGGTGGGGATTTTACATCTCTTCCAGATAATGTACTTAGTCCGATTAGAGAATGGTCGATTCTTTGCCCTACTAATCTTGTAATTACTACACAGGCAGAAGCAGCTTTATGGGGTTATGTAGTTGAAAATGAAAATGTAAACCCTAACACGCCATCACCAGTATCTAATGATCTTAATATATTTAATGGCCCCTTCGGAGATGTACCATCATTCAATCAAGGAGGGACCTACCAAGGCATAATCACTGATGGACCCAGCACTGGCTATACAGTATTAGCTGTGGATGTAACATTTAGGCCGACTGCTGTTATTGACTCATTTACTAATGATCTTATCTTCGGTGATATAGGCATATTCTGTGGAGGTGGAGCAGGCAGTATAAGCTTTGGTGAGGAAGTTAATAATAGGAACGATAGATTTACATGTAATATATTCGCTCTGGGATGCAGCATAGCAGGAAGTCAGGATACTCAGAATGAAGTAGCACTCTGTGCTGGAGATGGCTACACCCTGCCGTCAGGATTAGTTGTCAGGGATGCTGGTACCTATAGCGATACTTTGATTGCCTCTAACTTCTGCGACTCTATCATTACAACTAAGTTATCTTACCTCGATACATTAAGCAGTATGGTGACACATAATGGATGTAATGGAGACGGATTCGAAGTGAGCATCGGAGGTATAGATTACAACGAAAATAATCAGACAGGCAGAGAAACTTTAATTGCTTCCAACGGATGCGATTCTATCGTTACTATAGAGCTAGCATTCTCAGAAGCAACAAGTTCCATATTCCAAGAACGAATATGCGAAGGTGACAATACTGAATTCATAGTCGGGACTGAAGTATTTGGCAAGGATAATCTTACGGGATCAGTAATGCTTAATAGCTCAACGGGCTGTGACTCTATTGTAGATGTATCTATAACATTAGAAGTTAATTTTATGGAGACAGAAATGTATCAACGATGTGATGACGAATCGTTAATAGTCAGAGATAGAGAGTATTCAGGTACCATAATAGATACATTCTTTTATACTAATGAATCAGGATGTGACTCCCTCTATGTTGTAAACATTGAAACATATGAGCTTATACCTGCTCCTCAAATACAAAATCCCATAAATTTAATAATTAACGAAGATTATGAAATTTCAGTGCCTTTAGAAGATGATTATACTATCCTATGGGAACCAGCAGATTTTGTCAGCTGCAGTACATGTGCGACTACTACCCTGCTTTCAGATGGCTCGATAGATTTGCTTAGCTATACGATTACAGATGAGAATCTCTGTAGTCGATCTTTTGATATTAATCTATTATATGTATGCCCTCTATATCTACCCAATATTATATCACCGCATGATCAAGGTAGCACTAACGCATCTTTTGGGCCTCTAAGTAATAGTGGTTGCGATATATCAGATAGTTATGAGATGAATATCTATGACAGATGGGGAGAGTTAATGTTTTTCTCTGATGACCCCGAGACAAGCTGGGATGGATACTACAACAATAATCTTGTGAGTAGAGGAGTCTATGTCTATTACATTTCCTTTGCTCAAAATGGAGCAACAATAAAAAAATCAGGAGATATTACGGTAATCTAAATCAATATCTACAAAAATCAGGATATTCGCAGTTTCTTATTAACATTTTCTCATGTTATTCAGCTTATAATGAATAAACGTCTGCACTTATAATACAGAGGCTTCTACATAGGACTTATGGGTTAAGGCAAATTAAAATACATCCATACACATCCCATATGTTTACTACTTTTGCAGCTTCTATATATTACAACAGATAAATAAAGAGAAGCAGCATGGATTTCAAAAGTCTAATATCACATTGTAAAGAGTACGGATTTATATTTCCATCATCAGAAATCTATGATGGACTCTCTGCAGCTTATGATTATGGACCCCTCGGTATAGAGCTTAAGAATAATATCAAGCAGTATTGGTGGAAGAGTATGGTGCAGATGCATCAGAATATTGTAGGTCTGGATGCAGCTATATTTATGCATCCTAAGACCTGGAAAGCATCTGGACACGTGGATGCCTTTAATGATCCGATGATCGATAATAAAGATTCTAAGAAAAGATACCGAGCAGATACGTTGATAGAAGCTTATGCTGAGAAAATAGAAAACAAGATTCTAAAAGATGTTACTAAGGCGGCTAAGAAATTTGGAGAAGCATTCGATGAGAAGCAGTTCCGTGAGACTAATGGTCGTATCATAGAGCGACAAAAGAAAATAGATTACGCCATCGATACGATGAACCAACATCTGAAAGATGGAAATATGGAAGGCCTTAAGGGTCTGATAGAAGAGCTGGAGATTGCAGACCCAGAAGGCGGTTCTCGTAACTGGACAGATGTTCGCCAGTTTAATCTAATGTTCCATACGCAACTTGGGGCAATTGCTGGAGAGGAAGGTAAGATCTATCTGAGACCTGAGACAGCTCAGGGTATATTTGTTAATTTCTTAAATGTACAGAAATCTACTCGTCAGAAGTTACCCTTCGGTATAGCGCAGATAGGTAAAGCGTTCCGTAATGAGATCGTTGCTCGACAGTTCATATTTCGTATGAGGGAATTTGAGCAGATGGAGATGCAGTTTTTTGTTAAGCCAGGGGAAGAGATGAAGTGGTACGATTACTGGAAGCAGACAAGATTGGACTGGCATAAAGCCCTGGGTACGCCTGCTGAGAATCTTAGATATCACGACCATGATAATCTGGCGCATTATGCTAATGCTGCTGTAGATATAGAATTCAAATTCCCTTTTGGATTCAGAGAATTAGAAGGTATCCACTCACGTACAGATTTTGATCTTAAGAGTCATCAGGAATTATCGGGTAAGAGACTTCAGTACTTCGACCCTGCAATGAATGAAAACTATGTGCCTTATGTAGTAGAGACATCTATCGGTTGTGATAGAATGTTCTTATCACAAGTAGGTCAGGCACTGCAAGAAGAGACAGTCCCTGACGCAGATGGAAAAGATTCGACACGTACAGTCATGAAGTTACATCCATCATTAGCACCTGTCAAGGCTGCAGTACTTCCGCTACTTAAGAACAAAGAAGAACTTGTCAAAGCGGCCACTGATGTATTCGACAAACTGAAAGGCCATGTCATCTGTCAGTATGATGAGAAAGATGCCATCGGTAGAAGATATAGAAGACAGGATGCTATCGGGACACCATATTCTATTACTATCGACTTCGATACATTAGAAGATAATACGGTTACGATTAGAGATAGAGATACATTAGAACAGAGGCGAGTGAAAATCGATGATGTCTCTAAGATAGTATCTGATGCTTGTGACGTGAGTCATATCTTGTAGAAGAATTATTATATAAAAAAAACCAGCTACATTTTCATGTGGCTGGTTCTTTAAAATCGTCAAATAAAGTTTGCTGATCAAATTCCTTTACTTAACAAAGTATCAACCTCTTTCCTACATTTAACAAAGTGATCAATACCTGCTTCTTTAAGTCTTTCTGATGTAGGGAGTAACTCTTCTTTAGTTCCGTATTTTCCTACATTGATTATATATAATTTTCGCTGTGTATCTTCTACTATTCTAATAGCAGAACCAGTATTTATTTTTTCTAATTTTTTCTTCATAGATATCGCATTATCAATATCGCATTATCCCAGCTTGAGAAAGCTCCACTTTGCAGTGTATTATACTCTGTTATAAATAGAACAGCTTTTCTTGGTATAGATGAAGCAACTGGAATCAGCCTTGTATCAGCTTGTATCTCTTCGTCCTTTATTATATCAATCTTGGCATACTGATATATCTCTTCATAGAACTGAGAAGCTATCATAGTCCCTAACATTTCAGTTAGTATTGTCCTTTCTTCATCCAATATATACATGGTGAGCATACAAGCACTAGCAAAATCATCGTACAGTTCCATACTCTCAACGTCGTCATAATCTGCAGTAATTACAACAAATTCAGAGCCTATCATCTGGTTAACTTTGCGCTCTGATAATACTTGTACTTCGAAAATCTGACAAGGCAAGCACCAGTCAGCAGTATAATTGACAAAGATATTTTTGTTAGAAGATGTGGCTAACTCTTTCGCTTCAGTAAAAGATAGTGAAGATGACCATACAGGTAATGACAACAAGAAAAACATATTGCATAGGATTATATTTTTCATTGTGAAAGATGAAATGGGCATATTGATTGTTTTAAGGTTACCTTAATTTAGCATATTTATTTTTAAAAATCAGATGTTCCCCAAAATAATGTGAAAAAGACAAAAAAAATGGTGATGAAAAGACGACACTGAGTATCATCCTTACATCACCGATAAAAAAAGTGTGAGTTTTTATTTTAAGTTTAAGTCTAATTTATTATCAAAAATCTTCCTGCTTCCTTTTCATTCACTCTTACGATGTATAATCCTGAATTCCATGTTGTCGTATCAAAGTATTTTCTCCCACCACTTAATTGCCTCTCTTTAGCGATTGGTCTTCCTACAAGATCAAATATTTCTATATCCACAAACTTGCCTGCCTCCCATTCTAATGTTATCATATCAGAGGCAGGATTAGGGTATATTTCTAATCCATATGTCTCATACAGATCTTGGATATCTGTCAACTCTGCACAATAATCAACATCAGGCATCGCTTCTATAAATCCCTTAGAACTAAGATCTCTACCATCAAAAGCGCTGTAGTCAGTAGGATATCTATACATTCTAAATGTCAAGTTATTATTAACCGATAGAGTGCTGTCACCCTGAGCAACAGGAAAACCGCCACGCAATGGTGTGACATATTCCCATACGATCTCATTATCTGGCGTTACCTCAAATGAGTAACCAAATCTGCCAGAAGTAATCAGGTAGTTCCCATTCCTTAAGTACTGTACACTAGATAGTCCTGTGGAATATAAATCAGTCGGATCTTCTGGATGTTCTATAGTCAGCTCAAAATCCTCTGGAAGATATTTTCCATTTATAAATGGATACTCCCAACTATACATATCTAAGTCTGCTCTGAGAAGATTAGCTGTAGAAAAGTCTGCTCCCACCCTATTATTAAATACTGTCAACTTATTAAAGTTAGGATCGAATGCATCTACGAAATCATCCACAAATGAGGCATCATGCTGAAAGAATAATTTCTGATCAGCCTCAGTACCTTGCCCATAATTAGCTGGCTTACCCCATCGGAACATTAGATCACCTCCCTTATTCCCTCTTCCACCTACGGATGTAGCTGCCTCAGCAGTTGTCGTAGAATGGTCAATGATGTAAATCTCATCGAAGTGGGGAACACTGATTATTATATTATCATTAATAGAACTGTAATCTATTGCATTAGCATGCATCCAGTCTGGATCTCCTAGTCCATCATCATCTAGATTGATATCTATCTTACCTGGGTTATCTGCAATGACGCCGAAGTTTTCTTTGCTCGCATCATGGTCTTGTATTAAGTGATCCCAAGCATGCCACTCCCATACAATCTCATCAGTTTCCGGATCTATCTCGATCAGATAATCTGACCACAATTCATCAGAAGATAATATACTTGTATCTCTTCCAGCTGCTATAACTTCTTGTAGGTTCTTAAGCTCCCATGCTATCATAATAATAGTCATACTCCCATCTCGCTCAGCTATCGCTATATCATGATGTAGTCTGCGTAGAGAATCATTAAGCGTATAACTCCATTCTATATTATTATCCCAATCTACAATATCGACTCTGGCTCCTCCTCCCCCGGCCCATATTCTGTCTGCAGAAAAAGTCTTATCACGGGACGTTCTGACCAGTCTGCCATCTTCCAATAGATAAGCAGTATTACCAGGTCTTCTATCTTCTTCTCCTTCCCAGACATGTACAATCTCACCACAGTTATCTAGTAAGTATACATTCGGTTGGTTGTGAGGATAGATTAGGTTGTATCCATCATATGTCTTATTAGCATTGTAAGATATTAACCCTACCGTATTCTGTGATTGTGCTATGACGCTTGTCAGAAGGAGGAGTAAAAAAGTATAAAGTAAATTTCTAATCATTGTTTGATAATTTTAGCTGTGTACTTATGATTGTCATTAAATAATTGTAAAATATAAATCCCAGGATTCAAAGATGATACATTAATCCTACTTTTTGAAATACTACCTGAATACTGATATTGTCCAGTTGAATTAAGAAGTTTGAAATCTAACCTCTTGTCAGAATTTATATATACCCAATCAAGAGAAGGGTTAGGATATAAGATCGTTTCTCCAAAATCATCTGTTATATCATCAAACGCAGATAAAATACCACAAGCATCATCCATCGGCTGTAATTCCAGAAAATCTCCAGGTGTTAAGTCACGACCAATAAATGCAGGATACTCTACATTATATTTATGAGCTCTAAATAAATCTCTTGCTGCAGAGCTTGCCCCTTGTGGTATAGGACCGAAACTCGCTACAGGGTTCTCATATAACCATGCTAATTCTCCATCAGGCGTGAGTTCTATCAATTGATACTTATTACCTGAACAGATTAATAAATTACCATTAGGCAATTGCTGTACACCTGATATTCTGGGTGAGTTGAAATCTATTTCATCATTACTTTCTATTACTGTATTTGGTTCTTCTGGACCATATGGAGCTATACTATCTATATTATAAAATCCATTATCATGATCTGTCACTATGATTTCAATGGCTGAGTAGAACGGGAGGCGACCAGCTCCATTATTAAAGACAATGATCTTAGAATTATCGTCATTATCTACTTCTACAAAATGTGGATCATGTAGTCCAAATAACTTAACATCATCAGCTGTACCTCTCTTATATACTTCTGGGTTTCCCCACCTGTATAAGATGTCTCCACCCTTACCATATCTTCCTCCAGAATGTGATGCCGCTTCTTCAGTTGTTGTACTATGATCTATGATGTAGAACTCATTGAAATTTCTAGATCCCAATATTATCTGATCCAGCGTCTCATTATAATCTACTGAATTAAAATGCATCCAATCACCAGTCGATATAGATCTATAGGGATAATTAGCATCTATGAGTTCTGGATGATCTTGTACAATTCCATAATTACCGCTTAATGAATCTCTGTCTTGAATCAAATGATCAAAAGCGTTCCATTCCCATACGATCTCGGCAGAGTGCAAACCTTTGGGTTTTAACTCTACAATACTTTCTGTCCATAATCCTCTATCAGTATCTATGAACTCAGGATCTCTACCTGTGTCTATTATTTCTATTTCATTAAGCTTGACCCAGGCTAATACTAAAATATTTCCATTAGGCAAATACTCTATATCATGGTGATGCTGTACTCGATCATCTGAATATTTGTACGACCATAATAATTCTCCATCCCATGAGAATAACTCAATGATACCTCCAGCGCCTCCAGCGCCGAATTCTACTGTGCTCATACCACCCCTTAGTAGTCTTCCATCTTCCAGAAGATATGCCATCAACCCTGCCGTATATTCAGATGTCCATTCATTAATGACTTCTCCGCAATTGTTAATTAAGTACGTCTTATTGTATGTGATCGGAGATATTAGTGTGTAACCATTCTGTACATCATCATCAGAAATTAAGATCGTGCCTACGGTTCGTTCTTGACCATAACTATAATGCCCAATTAGAAGCGATATAATTGTAATTCTCAGAATTGTATCTAACATAGTAGGCTAAGATAGTAGAATATGGATTATAAGATGATGTCTAATGAGACAATTGTTATCGTTTCCTGATTAAGTTTACGCCATCATCTATAGGTAGAATAATATTCTCTACACCCTGATGTTGCTTGATATAGGTGTTAAATTCATGCAGTCCCTTACCTAACTTATCATCGTGCTCTGAAGCGACTTTCCCTTTCCATAGCACATTATCAGCAATGATAATACCTCCCGATTCCATTTTAGGATACACTAACTCAAAATAGCTGATGTACTGACGCTTAGCTGCATCTATATACACTAGGTCAAAGCGACAGTCTATCTGCGGGATAATCTCCTTAGCATCACCGAAATGGCATACAATTCTATCAGTGACAGCAGCCTTCTCATATATGGACTTAGCATAATCCTTAAGGACTATATTTTTTTCTATGGTATGCAGCAATCCGCCATTCCGTAGACCCTCTGATAAGCATAATGCTCCATAACCTGTGTAGGTTCCTATTTCTAATATATACTCAGGGTGTATCATTTTAGAAATAATACTTAGGTACTTTCCTAAGTAGGCGCCTGATATCATCTTAGGATCTGAGCTTGTCTGTGACAATGCATCTAATTTTTCTAAGTGCTCTGACGGAACAGATGTATGCGCCTTGCAATATTTTTCTATCTCTATAGATGTAATGTCAGGCCAGTTTTTTTCTCGCATTGAGTTTTTTCACAATTATAGGATGAGAGAATACGATACACAATATTATTATAACACCTATGTAAAATGATAACGACAACTGCTCATGTTCCTTAAGAATTAATATAGCTAATACGATACCATATACTGGCTCTAAGTTAATCACCAGATTAGAATCAAAAGCAGAGACATGCTTAAGTGCCATCATTGTAATCACGAATGCTAAAGTGGTACAAAATAAAGATAGAATAATAAGATATATCCAATCGCTTCCGATCGGCATAAAACTAACTTGATTTTGGATTACAAATGGGATAATCAAACTGATAAAAAGAAATGCTCCAAACATCTCTAAAAAACTAATAACATATGGAGAAGCATTATCGACATATTTCTTATTAAAACTTGCAAATAATGATGCCAATAATGCAGACAATAATCCTACAAAAAACCCAGTTATCATAGACCAGTCGATATTATTAGCCACTAATATCATAGCCGGAATTATAAGCAGACCTAAAATGAGTTCCACCTTATTAAATCGAGAACCTGTGACTATGGGTTCTATTATAGATGTAAAAAAAGAAGTCGTTGCCATTGTAATTAATGCTATAGAAGCATTTGCAAGTTTTACTGATCCATAGAAGCAGATCCAGTGTAATCCCACAAGAATGCCTATTCCTATATATATAAATACTTGCCTCTTATCCAATCTCAAAATGTGCCTCCCAAATCCTATAAATGCTAAAAGACTAATACTGGTTATCATGACTCTCCACCACACCAGACTTACTGCGGATATACTTATCAGATCACCTAATATAGCAGTGAGACCATACAGTATAACTGCTATGTGTAGCTGTGTATATGATAATAACTTATTATTCACAGGCTGAAAATATGGCAAATGATAGTCATTAAGTGAATATTAGACGGGATTTGCATTTGGGACTTACATTTTTCCGTAGAATATTCTATTTTTGAATCACCTTTAATTACGAGCATTTATATGAGTTTAAATAACGGAGATATAGCGCCTTCTTTTACATTAAAAAATACTGAAGGCGAAGATGTCAGTATTTCAGATTACAGCAGTAAAAATGTTGTAGTACTTTTTTTCCCTCTAGCATTTACAGGAGTATGCACGACTGAGTTGTGTCATATGAGAGATAACCTAGCTAAGTACAGCAGCTTAGATGCACAAATTCTCGCAATTTCGGTAGATTCCCCATTTACCTTGAAGAAATTCAAAGAAGAAAACAATCTTACTTTTCCACTATTATCGGATTTTAATAAAGAAGTCAGCACTAATTATGGTGCCATATACGAAGAATTCGTAATGGGACTGAAAGGTGTTTCTAAGCGTGCTGTTTTCCTTGTTGATAAAAGTGGAAAAATTCAACATGTAGAAGTGTTGGAAAATGCAGGAAATTTACCCAACTTTAACGCATTAGAAGATGCGCTTTCTATCTTAAACTAACACCTTTAACAAAGACAGCAATGGCAAAAGATTTAAATGTATTACTGACGAACGAACTGAATGACGTCCTAATAGAAGAGCAAACGACGACTGTTGGACTTAATAAAGCGCAATTATTAGTGTATAATGATGACTTTAATACTTTTGATTGGGTTATTCAGTGTTTTATGGAAGTATGTAATCACACATTTGAACAATCAGAGCAACTTTCACTTATCGTACACTACAAGGGTAAGGCGATCGTCAAAACTGGAGATGTAGAAAATCTCAAGCCCATGAAGGAAGCACTTGTAGAAAGAGGTCTATCTGCCGTTATAGAAGTTACTGTAGAAGACTAAGTGGCTTACTATCTACCGCCGGAGGTAGAATATTTTCCTCATCCTTTCTTATCAGAATCAGAAGGGCTATTAGCAATTTCTGCTGATCTTACACCTGAGCAGGTTATACTCGCTTATCAGTTCGGTATATTCCCATGGAATAATCCTGATGACCCTATCTGTTGGTGGTATACTTATCCTCGATTAGTATTATACCCACATAAAGTCAAGATCAGTAAGAGTATGAAGCGATACTTTAAAAATCCTATCTTTTCAGTGACAGCAGATACTGTATTTGAGAAAGTGATAGAGAAATGTAGAGTTAATGATCGAAATGGACAAGAAGGTACATGGATCACTGATCGCATTATGGCAACATTCTCAGAGCTCCATCATCGAGGCATAGCTCATTCTATAGAAGTATGGGAAGAGAACAAGTTAGTAGGTGGCTTATATGGTATAGCCTTGGGTAAAATATTCTATGGAGAATCAATGTTTACAGAAGTAAGTAATGCTTCTAAGTATGCATTAATTTATTTATGTAAATACTTAGAAAAGAAAGGTTTCTGGTTAATAGATTGTCAGCAAGAGACCTCTCATCTGTCGAGTATGGGTGGAGAATTATTATCTAAGGAAGATTTTTTTGATATTTTAAAAAAGAACATTTTGCAAGACCATCACAGAGGCAGATGGGAAGGAGCGTTAGTATAAGAGAAATAAAATGATAGAGTACACGAGACATATACTGGATAATGGCTTAACAATTATATTACATCAAGATGATAGCACACCTCTAGTTGCTGTTAATATGTTATATAAAGTCGGATCTAAAAATGAACATCCTGACATGACTGGATTTGCTCATTTATTTGAGCATCTAATGTTTGGTGGATCAGCAAATGTCCCAGATTTTGATGCCATTATACAGAATGCTGGTGGAGAGAATAATGCATTCACTAATAGTGACTTGACTAATTTTTATGACATCATGCCTGCGCAGAATTTAGAGACCGCATTATGGTTAGAATCAGACAGAATGCAACAACTTAATATCAATGAGAAAACTTTAGAGATTCAGAAGAAAGTTGTCGTGGAGGAATTCAAAGAAACGAGCCTTAATAAACCATATGGTGATCTATGGCATCACTTATCAGATTTGGCTTACTCCTCTCATCCTTATCGCTGGCCCACTATTGGACTAGTACCAGAGCATATAGAAGAAGCTAAGTTAAATGATGTCAAGTATTTTTTTGATAACCATTACACACCTAATAATGCTGTATTAGTTCTTTCTGGAAAATTTCAAGAAAAAGAAGCACTCGATAAAATAGAAAAATGGTTTGGTGATATTCCCGCTAGCAAAGTAGGCGCAAATAAATTGTCACCAGAACCAAAACAATCAAGTTACAGGCATAAGGAGATATTCGGTGCTGTTCCTGCTAATGCATTATATATGGCATTCCACATGCCTGATAGATTGCATCCTGACTTTAGCACATATGATATAATGTCTGATATATTAAGCGGTGGTAGGTCATGTAGGTTATATCAGAACCTACTGAAGAAAACAGAAGTCTTCTCTCATGTAGACGCATACATTACTGGTACGATAGATCCTGGATTATTCATGATAGACGCTAAGCTCATGGGTGACGAGGATGTGGAAAAAGCACAGTACCTTATATGGCACGAACTACAGACTCTTAAAGATGTAAAAATACCAACTGAAGAACTGGAGAAAGTCAAAAACGGTTTAATCAGTTCGATTTGCTTTTCTGAGGTCAGCATAATACATAAAGCAATCAATATTGCATATTATGAGATGCTCGGAGATGTGTCCTTAATCAATAGACAAGAAGAAGATTACATTAAAATCAGCGCAGAAGATATCCAACGTGTTGCTAAAGAGACTTTTGTCAAAAAAAATTGTTCTGAGATTAATTACTTCAAAGAATCTTAATACATCAATCTATTATAAAAGCTAAGACAGTCTTAACTGGTACATTAGCATGGTATAAATTCAAAAATGAGGCTCATCATTTCTTAACTCGACTGATGATCACAAATATATGCTCAACGCAATTCTGATAAACTGATACGATCATTCTTTCATTTAATTCTATAAGTCAGAACTTATAAATCCAAAATTTCGTAGATAGCTACGATACTTAGAAGATGATTAATATTGTAAATGACTTATTGTCAAGACAAGCAAAACTCTATACTTATGAAACTTCATTTTTCGCTTCTTCTTTTTTACCTATTTACAGTAACAGGAATTACAGCACAGGAGTATTATGGGAAAATGGAAGGTCAGAAACTTGACTGGGCATTCTATTATCTTTCAGAAAATTACGTAGACTCTCTTGACAATACCTATCTAGCTGATCTGGCTCTGAGAACTATAGTCGCAGAATTAGATCCATTCTCATCCTACCAATCTAAAGCCGAAGCCGAAGCCCAACTCAACAGAGATAATGGTGTAACACCTCCAAGCATCGGATTTAATTTCTATATGATCGACAATAGCAAACCGATTATAAGTTATATCAGCAGAGGCGGACCAGCAGAAAAAGCAGGACTAAAAAAAGGATACCAAATCACCTTTGTCAATGAACAATCACTATCTAATAAATCACAAAGTGAAATAAGAGAAATACTCAATGACACTTCTTATATCGAATTAAACATAGAGTATGCCGATAGCAATAATTCTAAGTACAAGACTAATCTGATCAAAGAATATGTACCATACTATAGTGTGGTATCTCACTATATGATAGATGGTCAGACTGGATATATAAAATTACATAGCTTCACTAAGAATACGGTACAAGAATGTACAGAAGCCATAGCTTCACTCAAGAAGCAAGGCATGCAAAAACTAATTCTCGACTTGAGAGATAATGTAGGGGGTGTAATGGATCAGTCTTTATATCTGGCGGACGAGTTTCTAAGCGAAGGCAAACTTATACATACTAGATCGGGGCATGGATTAGAAGAGATAAGACACAATTCTACATCAGATGGTCATTATTTGTCAGGAGATCTCATATGCTTAGTGGATAGTTATTCTGCATCTTCCAGTGAGATATTCTTAGGTGCAATCCAAGAATGGGATCGTGGACTCATAGTGGGATATCCTACCTATGGCAAAGGTCTTATACAACAATCTTATAAATTAGGAGACGGTTCGACATTAAGGCTTACAATAGGAAGATACTACACCCCGACGGGGCGACTTCTGCAGAGGCCTAAAGATGATGCATGGTTTGATAATCTGGGTATTAACATAGAATCTGGAACTGCTATGGCAGCTCTTAATTTACCAGATTCTGTATTTACAAAAACAATGAGCCAAAGAAAGATACTCGCTGGCACTGGGGGTATCTATCCAGATATTTATTTTGTACCGAAAGCAGAGAACAAAGTGGCCTTAGACAAATATAATTCTAATGGACACATCTATGATTTTACCACTCATTATGTACATCAGTATAGACGACAACTAATAAATAGCTATACTATCCCATCTAATTTTCGCTTAGATGGTAGCTATAAGCTTACAATTTCTAACGCATTTAAGGAATACCTAAGAAGTCAGAATTTTGCAGAAGCTGATGACAGTGAATTTGGTTTGCCGATGAATATCATAGAACAAATAAGAAGCTGGATTGCGGCTCAGGTATGGGATGATAATGCATATTACCAATTGCTCAATGTAAATGATCAAACCGTACAGAAGGCTTTGGAATTATTCTCTGATGGTACTTACAATCGTATTATCCGATAATCAGTCAGTACATCTAATATGAATAAATTATAATATCAATACGCAATAGCTTAAAAACTAAATCTATCTGGAATATCAATTAATGAACGTTATATTAAGATTTGAACTGATAGATTTTTTCTCATTTCTAAGCGTTAATATGTAAGCTCCAGAATCGAGTCCATTAACTGTAGATAAAAGTTTCTTAAAGATAATATCATTCTGTCCTTCCAAAAAAATGACAGATTTTTCAAGACCTTTCTTTTTGATATCTATTATGATTTTTTCATCAGCATCAAAGTAATTGGGAATTTCTTCCCATTTAATATTTTCACCACCCTGTATAGTTCGGCTTGTATTTTCTCCTTCTTCATTTTGAACATTAGGATTACATGGCTCTATCCTTGCTTCAAATACCTTCCCCGAGGCTACTTCAAAATCTGACTGCAACTGTATATTATCTCCAGCAGTATATAATACAGAATTAAGATTAACCAGTGCATCAGATATAATTGTCTGTTCGGCTCTGTTAATTGCCATAATATTTCCGTTGTCAATAACTAAATTAATTCCAGCACAATCTATGCAGCCATAATCTATGGTACCGTCACAATCATTATCAAAGTTGTCTCCACATATTTCTGATGCTTCAGGATTCACACCAGGATTAGTATCATCACAATCGTCACCTAGCTTAGATGGATTACCATCCCAACCGCCTGCATCTATCTCACATTCTACATATCCATCATTATCATCATCCGATTCGGTCAGTAACATATTGCCATTGCAGTTATTCAGTTGTCCATCACATAGTTCTTGTGCTCCAGGAAAGACAGTGGAATCCGTATCATCACAGTCTGTATTATTAAGCACTTGGTTACTCATAGGTGAGCATGTCATTATCACACTTCCAGCACCGAATCCATCTCCATCATTGTCATTGTAATAATCCATTGTCAGTCCCTCGTCTATCTGATTGTCACAATTATTATCTAAGTTATCACATATTTCTAGTGCTCCTGGAAAGACAGTACTATCTGTATCATCACAATCTGTATTATTAAGCACTTGACTACTTGTAGGTGAGCATGTCATTATCACGCTTCCAGCACCGAATCCATCTCCATCATTGTCATTATAATAATCCATTGTAAGCCCTTCATCTATCTGATTATCACAATTATTATCTATGTTATCACATATTTCTGGTGCTCTGGGGTTTACATTTGGATTGGTATCATCGCAATCATCTCCAAGTTTTGCTGGATTGCCATCCCAACCACCTGCGTCGATTGAGCATTCTACATAATCATCATTGTCATTGTCTATTTCTGTTTCAGGCATATTGCTATTACAATCATTCAATTGTCCATCGCATAATTCAGGTGCACCAGGAAAGACAGTATTGTCTGTATCATTACAATCTGTACTATCAGAGACATATCCACTCGGTTGATTTTGTTGGCTAATGACATCTCCAGCATCTCCGAAAGAATCATTGTCAGCATCTCTATACCAATCACCAGTATCAGAAGTTATAAACCAATCAAAACCTTCATTGGACCATCGATTATCCCATTCTATATATATAGGTGTATTAGCAGTCACTGAAATATCCTCAACAGAGGATGCATAGCCTTGCAATCCAGGTCCCATTGTACAAGAGTCATCACTATTTCCAATAGGAGTAAGATTATTACAATCTCCAGAATATATCCACAGTCTCGTATCTACACCTCCATTACATGAGAATATATTAATTGTTTTGTTAGTAGGTGAAGTATAACGGTACCACTGAGCACTTGTAGCATCAGATTGAGATGCGCCATAACAAAATAATTCCTGAGTCGTATACATTCCTAATGATGATATATCTTCATAATTATCACAAGTAGGACCAACATATTCTACTATAAATTCAAATTCCTTATTACTATGTTTATTATCCCATTCTATATATAGAGGAATACCCTCTACAACAGCAATATCGTCCACTCGGGATTGTGTGTTGCAGTTGTTATCACTCTCATCTATCAATGATAGATTACTGCAATCACCACCATGCAGGTAGAGTCTGGTGTTCTCTGAAGTGACACCACAACTATATACAGAAATCACTCCCGTCCTCTCAGGAGTGAAGATATACCAAACCGCATCTGTAGCATCTGGTTGTGATGCACCACTCCCCTGATCTGGAGCTATACTGCATAGTGTGCTGCCACAAGCAATGGATAGAGGCTGGGCTTGGGCACAAGAATAGTGACTTGGTATCGGACCAGCAGCTAAGTCCACTCTCCATAGACCTCTGCCGTATGTCCCTGCATATAATCTATTATTTCTGATCTCTAATTCTACAACTCTTACTCTCGGCAGATTTCCAGATACATCAGTCCATGTACCTGCTGTATTTTTATTCTTGTAGAAAATTCCAGGATTCATACCGATGTACATTCCATTTCCTGCGTCACCTTCATAAGCAATTGTATACGCTGCCACATTTGGTAAATTGCCAGATAGATCGCTCCATGTAGTTCCTCCATCCTCAGATTCTATAATCTTAGATCCACTCCCAGACAACACAACACTTACTCGCATAGGGTTAGTAGGATGTACGGCCAAGTAATTAATATTAGATAATGGAAAGTCAGGCGTAATATCTGTCCAATTGCTTCCTCCATCTATCGTGACGTGTAAGGAATTATTAAAGGCGGTATATATCGTATTATTATCTGATGGTGCCAATGCCAATTCTTGAATCAGATTACCGTTATCAAAATTAGAGATAGCACTCCAAGATGATGCACCATTAGTACTTTTAAATACTTCGTACTTAGCTTGGTACAAGGTATTAGGATTCATAGGATCTTGCTCAAGCGGTGTGACCCATGCTCCATTTCCACCTGGTGTTTGATTTGTGGAGGAAGCGGTATTACCTCCATCAGTCGATTTATATAAGCTACCGTACTGTACTGATCCGTAGACAATGTTTTGATTAGAATAATCAATAAATGTTTCCATACCATCAGCTCCCATAAAGTCATACCAGATGCCATTATTATGCACTATTCCAGTACCATTATCCTGTGATCCTCCTGATACTCTATTAGGGTCTGTCTCAGATACACCGATTCTATAGAACTGTCTGATTCCTAATCCTTGGGTTATATCTGTAAATGTATTTGCCTCATCTTCCGAATAGAATATACCCCCATCAGTCGCAGCATATATTGTATTATTTAGATAATAAAGGGCATCCACATCTGCATGAATAAATGCATAGTTACTATTATTAACAAGCCATGAAGTTGTCTTAGTCCATGTCGTACCACCATTACTTGCTTTCCAAGTTTCTACTCCTGCAACATGCACTTCTTCTTTATCTGTGGGAGATACTATGACATCCATATCTCTTGGTGCTTGACCAGATTGACTGGATTGGTTATACCCCATGATATTATTACAATCACAAGCATTATCTGACCTCACTGTAAACGTATTTCCGCTATTCGTCGATCTATACAATGCATCAAAACCCCCACCTGCTTCTTGCAAAGCATAGAGATAGTCTGAATCATCTGGAGTTACTGCTAGCATGATTGCACCATTTGTAGACCAAGCTCCATTAAGTGTAGAAAAACTTATACCGGCATTGTCAGATTTAATAATGATGCCTCTTCCAGATGCATATATTGTATTAGGTGATCCTGGCTTAAACTCTAAGTCATACATCGTGGACGTATGATCATAGATTTGGACCCAATTAAGACCTCCATCAGTAGACTTATATATTCTGCCAGAATTTTCTGCAACTGCATACATTACATTGCTATTAGTAGGATGCATGACTAAGGTATTGTATTTAGTATTCTGTTCTCCTGACGCATCTAACCAAGTGGTTCCTCCATCTAAGCTATACTTTATACCTATGCCAGTACCTATATAATAGTGGTTGCTATTGCTATGACTTATTGTTAATGACCATATATCTATATTGGGTTCAGCATCAGTAAGATTAGTCCAATTAAGCCCTTTGTCTATTGACTTCCATACACCACCTGTCGGCGATCCTACTATGATATGGTCACTATCGTTAGGATCTATTGCTATTGCGCTTACTCGCCCAATATGAGAAGACCATGTATCTGTGTTGACAGCTTCCATTGGTCCCATTTCTGTATAATTACCACTGACCGCTTTAGTATTAATCGCTCCTTGGTTAGCGAATTCTTTATATTCTTCTGCTGTCTGTTTTTTAGATATTATTTTACCATTAATATCTAATGATCTGCCAGACCAATATTTCCATCTCTTGAACGGAGTATATCCACTACCTTTTTCTCTTCCTACTATATCGAAGTAGGCTTCCGTTTGGATAACAATCTCTTCGAAGGTTAAAATATTTTCGTCTTCGAGTTCAAGATATATTTGAGAAACTGATATATGAGGAAAAGTTATAGAAAAAAATATTATAGAAAGCAGATGTTTCATACAAGGTTTTTTAGGCAAAAATTGGAATTAAAATAGCACAGCAATACTCTATGTTAAATGCACGGTATATATATAAAACAACCGATCTCAATAAAATCCTACCAACAATTAGAAATATATGAAATAACCTCTAAAAGTAAAGATATTTAAATCCTATCATTTACAGATTATTAAGAGTAAACAGAGTGGGTGTCGTATGATACAACTAAGATCAATCAAAAAAGTGTATCAAAAGAGAAGCCCCTGTAATAAAATCAATTACAAGGGCTTAAATCTCAAGTGGTTCCACAAGGGCTCGAACCTTGGACCCTCTGATTATGAGTCAGATGCTCTAACCAACTGAGCTATGGAACCTATAAATCTTATTTCGGATTTAAAAGAATGCAAATATAGGTCATTATAGAATATATGAAAGAGTAAATTCTATTGAATTTCTCATTACTTTTAATTCAGCGCCAATTTGGTTGAACATTGTACCTCTATTACCATTAATATCGTCGTAATTCAATGAAGATAATCGATTTGAGGGGAGATCAATATCAAATTTTATCAACAATTAGACGTTTTGAATTCTTAAAGTTCAATTTTTAATACCTTTGCGGTCAATTTGAATAAAAAAGACTTCATTTTCATCCATTAAAATAGTATCCATGGTTAATACCGATCAAAAAGAACAATACAAAGTAAAAGACATCTCCCTCGCAGACTGGGGTAGAAAAGAAATCAAATTAGCTGAGGCGGAGATGCCAGGCTTAATGAGCTTAAGAGAAGAATACAAAGGTCAGAATCCTTTGGCTGGAGCTAATATCGCAGGATGTCTGCATATGACTATCCAGACTGCGGTTCTTATTGAGACATTAGTAGATCTTGGAGCTGATGTAACTTGGTCTTCTTGTAATATATTTTCTACTCAGGATCACGCAGCAGCAGCAATTGCGGCAACAGGAGTTCCTGTTTTTGCATGGAAAGGGATGAATGAAGAAGAATTCGAATGGTGTATCGAGCAGACAATATCTTCATTTAAAAATGGTAAGCCTCTTAACATGATACTTGATGATGGAGGTGATTTGACTAATATGGTATTAGATAAGTTTCCTGAGCTTGTAGAAAATATTAAAGGACTAAGTGAAGAGACCACTACAGGAGTGCATAGATTATACGAGAGAATGGAAAACGGCACATTGCCAATTCCTGCAATTAATATTAATGACTCAGTAACTAAGTCAAAATTTGATAATAAGTACGGATGTAAAGAATCTTGTGTCGATGCGATTAGAAGAGCAACAGACATTATGATGGCTGGAAAAGTAGCAGTAGTAGCTGGTTATGGTGATGTAGGAAAAGGTTCTGCAGCTTCTCTAAAAGGAGCAGGATGCAGAGTCATCATCACAGAAATAGATCCTATATGTGCATTGCAAGCAGCAATGGACGGCTTCGAAGTAAAGAAAATGAAAGATGCCATTAAAGAAGCTAATATTGTAGTTACTGCAACTGGAAACTTTAATATCATCGCTGAGGACCATTTCAGATTGATGGAAGATAAGACGATTGTATGTAATATCGGACACTTTGATAACGAGATCGATATGGCATGGTTAAATGGTACCTATGGCAATACTAAAGTAGAAATTAAGCCTCAGGTAGATCTCTACGATATTGACGGAAAAGAAATTATCGTCCTTGCTGAAGGAAGACTTGTAAACTTAGGTTGTGCTACTGGTCACCCATCATTTGTAATGTCTAACTCATTTACTAATCAGGTTCTTGCTCAGTTAGAGTTATGGAATAATAGTGATAAGTATGAGAATAAAGTCTACATGTTACCTAAGCACTTAGATGAGAAAGTAGCAAGATTACACTTATCTAAGATAGGTGTTGTATTAGAGGAATTAACTCAAGAGCAAGCTGATTACATCAGTGTCGCTAAGGAAGGTCCTTACAAGCCGGAATACTATAGATATTAATTGTATCTCTCTCAAAAGAGATCTTAATCATATAATATAAGACTCTTCTTTCTTACGATAGAGGAGTCTTTTTCTTATAACGAATTATTATCCCAATAGAATAGGATTTTTATTGATAGTGCTCTATCGTTTTATACTGTAGTCCCTACCATTAGACCACTAATTAGATACGATCCTGTTCTCTTAATCCCATTATTTCAAAAATAGAACTGATTTAACACTTCTTTAGTGATAATCAGTTTTCGATTTTCGTTTATCTTATTGTCACAAGACAAATATTAAATTTTATAAAAAACACTTTTATTAAATACAACTTAATAATTATGAAGACTATTTTGAAATTTAGCCTACTAAGCATTTTAGCCATTATTGGCTTTACATCATGTGAAGATGATCCTATCGGCGGCGGAAGCACTGGTGGTGGTAACACCGATACTGATCCTTCAGTCCTGTTATTGACAGAAGCAGGATTTGTTGATTTCGAAGCGACTATTATGCCTGGAGAAACATTCAGTGTAAAAATGCAAGCAGACATGGGTTCTAGCCCATTGAATGCCATTAGAATTACAGAAGATGGCTCTACGGTCGATCTCAGTAGAATAACAGTAGACGGTGTTGCAGCTTCAGCTAATCCGATTTTACTTTTCAATGCTGATAAGAATGATTTTACAAAAGAAATAGACGTTGTCTCCCAATCTGGTGAGGGTACAAGTAATTACACATTCTCTGTAGAAGACGAAGCTATGAATACTGCTGCATCTTCTGTATCTATAAAGACGGAGAGAGTTCTGACTCCACCGACTATTTTAGTAGAAGGTAGTGGTATGGCTATGGTATCTCCAGGGACTATTTTTGAAATTCCGGTTACAGTATCTGACGTATCGAGTCCATTATCAACTATAGGAGTTCTACAAGATGGACAATACATAGATGCAGATAGATTATGGTATAATGACATAAGCAGACAGTTCCCTACTAATCCTGCAACGATACCTCAATCAGATATAAATGGATTTATGAATAAGATACTTGTAAGAGTGCATGCTGATGCTGGAATTAAGACTTACACAATAGAAATAACAGATGATGCAGGTGGTACACACACTAAAGACATCACAATAGAAACAGGTACAAATCTGACAGTACTTGATGGCGTACTATTTAATGCTGCTGGTCCGGCAGGTACGGGTGGCCTTGATTTAGATGAAGGGATAGATACTGGAAGTGATGACATGAGAGCTGAAATTAAAGACGAAGGGATAGATGGAGGTCCTGTAGAGAGTAACTGGATCAGAAGAATATCTGGTGCTAACGGTGCAGAAGTAAGACACTTATTCCCTAATCAAAACGGACTCCCTGAAGATTTCACATTCGAATCAGTCAGCACCACACAGGAGTTAGCTTCTATATGGAACAATGGACTCGGCTTCGTAGATACTAATGCTGATGGAGATGAGATATCTCTAAGAGTAGAACAAGGAGACATGTTCATGGTACTCAGAGAAGGTAAGTATTACATGATTAGAGTAGCTACCATTAATGAAACCGTAGATAACAATAATGATAATTATATGATCGACATCAGACATTAATTATCTGATTATAAATAAGATACACTATATAGTCGAGCTCTTGAGAGAGTTCGGCTTTTTTTATAAGCTATTGAATTTGATGGAGAAATATTTGGCTACATACTGGCGCCACATGCCTGTCAAGTTTGTCATGATTTTTTAGCTTAGCTGTTTCAACTCCATAGATTTTGGAGTTCCATCATTAAAAATGACTTTTGTCATTTTGTTGGTTGACACCACCATTCTGTCCTATCAAATCTCTTCAAATGAGTTATCCTAATTCCTGTAATTCTGGCAGGCCTAAAAGAATGTAATCTCTCTGCATTATAACCTTTTACTTCTGAATATCCCTATAAAATATGTCTACTTTTTGCAGTCTTTCATTAATACGTCTAATAGCCTTATCAAAATCATAATTATTACAAAATAACTTACTTGACCGAGTATGGAAGGACCTCGGCATGGACCTTGGTAGCTTTCTTCTGCCTTTATCACTAAGATGAGACAATAGCAAATGATACTTATCGGCAGAAGGAAACCCTGGGTGTAATCCTAACATGAGCAAATATCTACTGTTCTCAGCAAACTCAACAGGTATGACAATCTTCCTATCAGCACTTGTAAATAATAAGCTATAATCCTTATCCATTAATACTGCGTCTGAATCATCAGAATAAAAGAAATAGTAATCGCTAAACTCATAATGTTTTTCGAATGCAGCCATTATTTCTTTATGCTCTTTCTCTACTTCTTTCCTCAGTTTTTCTGCTTTTTCAATCTTTCCTGCTTTTATTCTAGCATTTATTCTTCGGGATTGCGTGTTCAACTTTATTAATAAGACACCTGACTTAAGGTTTTCTATATGTTTCTCGGCAGGAATAGTGGATAATTCTTGTGATACTCCTTCACTCATAATAGTCATGGAGAGAAGAAAATAAAAGAAAGTGCTATATATTCTCATAAAATCGTGTCTTCTGGTATTGAAATTTATACAAACTTATAATAAGAAATAACATTAATGTTAGATTGAATATTTTTGCAGACATATATATTTTTACACCATAATAGAATAAGTAAAAAAAGAACACATGCAGGCATCCATAGATATAGAAGCACTTAATCAACAGATACAAATAGATAGTGCATTCGTCAGTGAGATAAATGAAGAAATATCCAAGATCATAGTCGGTCAAGATTATATGGTGCAGCGACTGATGTTAGGTCTGTTAGCTAAAGGGCACGTGCTATTAGAAGGTCTCCCTGGTTTAGCCAAGACTTTGTCTATTAAGACATTGGCAGGTGCCATAGATGCACAATTCTCTAGAATACAATTTACGCCAGATCTCTTACCCGCTGATATCTTAGGTACGATGATCTATAATCCTGGTAAGAACGAATTCCACGTAAGGAAGGGACCTATATTCGCTAATTTTATATTAGCAGATGAGATCAATCGAGCACCAGCCAAAGTACAGTCAGCACTACTGGAGTCCATGCAAGAGAAGCAAGTGACGATCGGCAAGGAAACCTTTAAGCTACAGGAGCCATTTCTTGTATTAGCAACTCAGAATCCGATAGAGCAGGAGGGAACATATCCATTGCCAGAAGCACAAGTCGACAGATTCATGCTTAAGGTCAAAATAGATTATCCAAATAGAGAAGAAGAGAGAGAGATTGTCAAAAGAACAATCACTGGACAGACAGAACAGACCATTAGACCTGTGGTGAAACCAGAAGTTATTATCAAAGCAAGAAAGCTTGTCCGCCAAGTCTATATGGATGAGAAAATAGAAAATTATATTCTCGATATTGTATTTGCCACTCGACAACCAGAGGAATACAATCTATCACAGCTTAAGTCTCTTATATCCTACGGTGGATCCCCCAGAGCAAGTATTAATCTTGCATTGGCTGCTAAGGCCCAAGCTTTTCTTAATAGACGAGGTTATGTTATTCCTGATGATGTACGTAATATATGTGCCGATGTACTAAGACATAGGATCGGTCTGACCTACGAAGCAGAAGCTGAAAATATATCTCAAGAACAGATTATAGAAAAAGTTGTCAATACGATAGAAGTCCCATAATCGATAAGAATGGATCCGTCAGAGATACTTAAGAAAGTCAGAAAAATAGAAATCAAGACCAAGGGTCTGAGCAAGCATATCTTCTCAGGGGAGTACCATAGTGCATTTAAGGGAAGAGGTATGTCATTCTCTGAGGTAAGAGCTTATCATTATGGGGATGATGTAAGGAATATCGATTGGAATGTCACTGCACGTACAGGTGATACACATATTAAAGTATTCGAGGAGGACAGAGAATTAACTGTTATGCTGATGGTAGATATCAGCCGGTCATCTGTATTCGGATCGGTTAATCAGTTTAAAAGTGAACTGATCGCTGAGATCAGTGCCGTCATCGCATTCTCTGCGATCACTAATAATGACAAGGTAGGTGCTATTTTATTTTCCGATCAAGTGGAAAAATATATTCCACCGAAAAAAGGAAAGAAACACATCCTAAGAATCATCAGAGAAATAATATTTCTGGAACCTGAATCTACAGGTACAGACTTAGAGACGGCAATGATATATCTTAGTAATATCCAGAAGAAAAAAGCCATAGTATTTGTCTTATCTGATTTCATGACACAAGGATATGAGGCAGCACTATCCGTCGCGTCTCGTAGGCATGACATCATAGGGATGCACATCTATGATAAGATGGAAAAAGAAATGCCGAATATTGGAATCATAGAAGCGGTCGATGCAGAGACAGGAAAAGATATTATCATAGATACAAGCTCTCGCTCTGTACGTCAGAAGATGAGTGACTGGTTCTCTAATAATTACGACTATTACAATGATACATTTAATAGATATCGGTCTGATCATCTGAGTATCAGCACACAAGATGATTACGTGAAGTTGCTTTTACAATTTTTTAAAAAGAGGTCCGCTTGAGATACGTTATCATAATCATATTACTTTCTACCGCTTTACAGACCACAGCGCAGATCATAAGCTCTCTGCAATGGTCTAGAGATACTATAGAAATAGGAGAACCGGTAGAGTTGTATTACAGCCTTAAGCTATCTGATATAAATGGTATTACAGGAATTGATTATACAGTATTCGATACACTAAAAGCATACGTAGGTCTGAGTAGTGCCGTAGATGGCGCAGAAGAAGAATCTGATATAGACTGGAAACCTCTGATAGAAAAAACGAAATCGATAGATAAGAATAAACTATCAAGAACAGGCGATGGTTACGAATATCGAGATACGCTTACTGCTAACATATGGAACCCTGGAGTATACGTTGTATCTCATCCAACAATTAATACTAACAGAACCAACTTACCTCAAACCAGAGAATTAGCTGTCACTCCACTAATGGTGATCATTCCCCAAGTTACTATACAAGATACAACTCAGCAAATACTCCCTATCCTTCCCATTATAGAAGAGCCTAAGAACTGGCAAGACTATATATGGGTAATATATATTCTGGGGGCATTATTGATGATGGCTTTAATTTACTTTATTATCCAAAAGAAGAATAAAAAACCAGAACCTGTGCTGACAACCATCATAAAGAAACCAGCACATGTCATTGCATTAGAGAAATTAGAAATTCTAAGATCACAACAACAATGGAGGGAAGGCAAAATTAAAGCTTTTCAGTCCGAACTGACATATACGATCCGTGAGTATCTGGAAAATAGATTTGAGATTAATGCATTAGAATCTACGACTGATGAGATTACAAGATCACTTAGACAAAAAGATTTCTCTACAGATCATGAAAGTGATCTAAAAGAAATATTACAAATTGCCGATCTTATAAAATTTGCCAAAGCTAATCCACCAGAAGATATCCACATGAGCTTCTTAGATACGGCGATCAGATTTATAGAAGATACTAAGGATATCAATAGCAAAGAAGAGATCATCATCATGGACGAAGCGGGAAATATCATCACTAATTCAGAATCTGAGATCCATGATGAGTAATTACGATTTCCAACATCCTTGGCTCCTATTGCTTTTGCTTCTGCTGCCGCTGATGTATTGGTACAGAAAGCAGAGGGTATCAGAATTCCATTCTAAGATCAGATTCCCTCATGCAGGATCAGTAGAAGGTATCAGTAATATAAAGACAGTCTTACTTAAGTATTTACCGATCTTAAGATATATTGGATTAATAGCACTTATACTTGCCATTGCTAGACCAAGGCTAATTCTTAAGGAAGAGGAAGTAAAAGCTGAAGGTATAGATATCATATTAGTGATGGATCTATCGAGCAGTATGCTTGCAAGAGATTTTAAGCCAGATAGACTAACGGTAAGTAAGCGTATGGCGCAAGAATTCGTGGATAAGCGGACTTATGATCGTATAGGATTAGCCGTATTTGCAGGGGAGAGTTTTACACAGAGTCCGCTGACTACTGACCATCGTATTATCAAAGAATTTTTAGGAACTCTAGAGTCAGGAATGTTAGAAGATGGTACAGCAATAGGTATGGGTCTTGCTAGCGCAGTCAATAGATTAAAAGATAGTGAGTCAGATTCTAAGGTCGTCATACTTCTAACTGATGGTGTCAATAATTCAGGCTATATAAAACCTATGACAGCTGCAGAGATCGCAAAAGAAATAAAGGTCAAAGTCTATACGATCGGTGTAGGTTCTATGGGTTACGCTGTCTCCCCTATCAGTCGTCGTAATGATGGCACTTATGTATTCGGAACCACTAAGGTGGAAATAGATGAGGAGTTATTAGGAGAAATATCTAAGCTCACTGGAGGACAATATTACCGAGCCACAAATGAAGAAAGCCTTCAGAAAATATATGCAGAGATCGATAGGTTAGAGAAGACAGAAATAGAGGTTAATGTATTCAAGAGATACTCTGAGGAATTTAGATTTTTCCTACTCATCGGAATCATTGCATTATTCTCAGAATGGCTGCTTAAGAACACATTACTACGAACAATTCCTTAGCGTCTCTGGCACAAATAATTAAGACAAACAGGAAATTGATTCTACAAATACAAACTGTTAATCTTAAAGTAAAAATGTATTAATCCTATAAAAGTCAGATATTGCTGACAATAATGAAATCTGCGAAGCTACCCCTACTAATACTGCTATTGCTTTATGCATGTGAGTTATTCTCGCAACACTATTTTGAGTATTCTGATAAGGCACACACCGTATACACAGATATTATCGATCTTAAGTTAGAAAATGCTAAGATTGGAATCCAAGAAATGTATGCGGAAGAGCCAGATAATCTGGCTGTACTGCACATAGAAAACTATATCGATTTCTTTGAATTATTTATCACTGAGGATTACGATCTTTTTAGAAAATTAGAAAAAAATAAATCAAAAAGATTAGATCTCATCGAGGAACACCTATCAGACGATGATCCGTACAAGAGTTTTGCAAAAGCAGAAATCAATCTCCAATGGGCACTCAGCAGATCTAAGTTTAATCAACTTTTCAAAGCTAGTAGAGAAGTCTTAACTGCATATAATCTTCTTCAAGAAAATACTGTTTCCCATCCAGAATTCATTTATAATAAAAAGAGCCTTAGTATCATACATTCTCTGATAGAGACGATTACCCTTCCTGGATTAGTCAAAAAAATTTTCGGCATTGATGGATCTATAGAACAGGGAATCTCGGAGATCCAGGAAGTCATCGATTATTCTCATGATACTAATTTCATATTTGCTCAGGAAGCAGATGCGATCTATACATTTATACTTTTCTTCCAGAATAATAAACCAGCAGAGGCGCTCGATTATATATTATCCTCTCGATTAGATCCAGCAAAAAGTCTCCTATCTACATTTCTTATATCCAAAATATTACAGCGATCAGGTCATAATGAACAGGCCTTGCAAGTATTACAATCCAGGCCGATCGATAGTGATTATTCAGATTTCTATTACTTGCATTATATGGAAGGATTAAGTTTGTTATACAAGTTAGATACCACTGCCGTGGATGAGATAGAATTTTATTTAGATAATTTTAATGGGAGACATTATATCAAAGAGGCGAATCAAAAACTAGCTTGGGCAACCTTAGTCTTCCATGAAAATGTTCCTTCCTACAAGTACTATATGTCCAAGGTCCAAGACGTCGGATACAAACTTATCGATGATGATAAGCAAGCTTACTTAGAGAGTCAGAAGCGTGATATTGCAGATCCGATATTACTCAAGGCAAGATTATTATATGATGGAGGATACTATGAGAGAGCTAATACAATACTTACTAAGAATGCCTACAAATTTCAGAATGGAGATTTATATACATTAGAGTTTAATTATCGTCTGGGTCGTATCTGCCAAGCTTTAAAAAACTATCCAGATGCTATTAAGTATTTTAATAATACGATCAACAATGGTTACAAAAAATCTAGTTATTACGCATGCAACTCTGCGTTACAATTAGGATATATATATGAATGGATCGGAGATAAAGAAAGTGCAACCATACACTACAATAAGTGTCTCAAGATGAAACCTGATGATTATAGATCTAGTCTACATCAAAAAGCAAAGACGGGATTAAAAAGAATAGAAGAATAAAAAAATGATCCGCTTTCGAACTTTTCCGAAAGCACGATCATTAACACCCTTAATATTGAGAATTCTTCTTGTTTCTATTTGATGATTCTAAAACAGCAAATATGTTAATGTCAGTATTTAAATGCAATGCTAAATAAGGTAAAAAGATAATAAGGTAAATTACCTGACACCTTTTAGATTAATAAACTATATTGACCGACTTAAGTGTAGTGTATGTATAGACACCTGTCTTGCCTAACTCTCTTCCGATGCCAGATTGCTTATATCCTCCGAGAGGTAAATTAGGATCTGATCTCACTGGGGAATTGACATATATAATCCCTGCCTGTAATTGATTAATAACTTTTAGAGACTTAGCGATATCAGATGTCCATACTGTCGCTGCAAGACCCATCGCATTATCATTAGCCTTAGCGATAGCATCATCTATATCATCATATGGAACCGCCACTAATACAGGACCGAAAATTTCTTCTTGTATAATTTTTACATCATTATCTGTGGAGCTAAATATTGTAGGCTGCAAATAGTACCCCTTATCCATTGGATTCTTACCTCCTGTCATCAGTTCAGCTTCTTCCTGTCCTATATCAATGTAACCCATAACCTTCTTCCAATGATTGTAAGAAACCAATGGCCCCATATCCGCCGTTTCATCAAAGCCATGAGAGATCTTCATCTTCTCAGCTACATGCACAATATCGGTTAGGACCTTGTCATACACTTTCTTATGTATATATACTCTAGAGCCTGCAACGCAGACCTGACCTTGATTTCTAAATATCCCAGCAGCAACACCTTTAGCAACATCACCATAATCTGATGCATCGTCAGATACAATGGCAGGCGACTTACCGCCTAACTCTAATGAAACTCCAGTCACATTATCCATAGCTACCTTACCGATCATCTTACCCGTCTCTATAGATCCTGTGAATGTTATTTTGCTTACATCTTTGTGATTAGTTAGAGATCCACCAGTTGTGGGACCATCACCAGTTACTACATTAAGCACCCCATCCGGCAATCCAGCTTCTGTGGCTATCTCTGCTAACAATAAGGCAGACAATGGTGTCTCCTCAGAAGGCTTAAGGACAACTGTACATCCTGCAGCTAATGCAGGAGCTATTTTCCATGCCGCTATAGACAACGGAAAATTCCAGGGCACAATAGCAGCTACGACTCCGACAGGTTCCCTTCTTGTAAATGCAAAATTTTGCTTCCCTCCTCGCTGTCGCTGAGATAAGTCTATCGTCTCCCCTTCTATCTTAGTGGCCCATCCAGAATAATATCTGAAGGTATGAGCAGCTCCGCCAACATCAGAAGACTTAGAATCCTTAAGCAACTTTCCATTCTCCAGAGTCACTAACTGAGCTAATGTATCTGCATTAGCATCTATTAACTCACCTATCTTATGTATGATGTTGGCTCGTTCGTTAGGTAGCATCTTGCGCCATGGGCTTTTATGCTGGAATGCTTTGCGTGCAGAGAGTACTGCTCTATCGACATCCTCTGTCTGCGCTATGGAAACTTTAGCAATGGTTACTTCATTCGCTGGATTGATCACATCAATATATGTGTCAGAGTTAGCGGCTATATATTTTCCATCTATGTATAACTGATGAGTCTCTTTCTGTAAGAATTCTGTCAGTCTTTTTGTTAGTGTGTGCATGTCTTATTATAAGCTTGTAAGATAACATATTGTGTAGCAGCTTTTCTTTATATGAAAGATTATATAATGCATCTATATAACGCAATCAACAATATCTAAGTATTATTATATAGTCATGGCTGACTATAGTATTATTTAATTTCTAACTGATGCGAATGTTATGCAACGTTACGCTATTAGCAAGTAATTGCAACAGACGTTTCAGTATTAGTAAGCTTAAGTTGTATTAAATAGAAAAAATAAAGTTATTTTGTAACGAAACCCTTCGTAATCAAATCTCTATATGGGAGTATGACCTTCCAGTTAGTTGATAAAAAATACCTATCTATGAAGTCGTTCATCCTATCCATTTCACTTAACCTATTTTGTGTTATTTGTTATGCGCAAATAGACACAGACAATGATGGGATGTCTGATGAATGGGAAATCGCAAATGGACTGGATGTAAACGACCCTATAGATGCTTTTTGTGATTATGATGGAGATCAAGTAATTAATTTATTTGAGTACCAACTTTCAAGCGATCCTAATAATGAATCATCCCCTATTAAATTTGAATTAAGTCCGGGAGTTACAGAATCTGAAATCCAAGATATAATAGAACTAAGTGCAGATAATCCAACTGTAATAAGGTTTAGCGAAGGAATTTATAATGGCATAGCTGCTATTAGTAATCTTAGTGCTGATATTAAGATAATACTTCAAGGCGGATGGGCAGAAAACTTTAATGATTACGATCCATTTTTATATCCGACTACATTTGAAGGTTCCGCGATATGCGGCAGATTTATAACACAAGTATTAAGGGCGGCTCAAAGTGAAACGATAATTATCGAAGGACTCAACATCCTAAATAAATCTATTTGGATAAATGCTACACAAAAGAGCTTTATTTCAGCATATAATTGTAGGTTCTCAAGTGATCTACCAACTGGACCTAGAGGCATGTTTTCCCTCGATGGATTTTTTGATAATTTTACGGCGCAATTTATTAACTGTAGTTTCTTGGATACTAATACAGGAGTCTTCTTCAATGCTTTCGCTTCAGATGATTCTGTACTAAAGTTCATGAACTGTACGATGACTAATTACTTGAATATTCCTAATGGAGATTTTAATTCAGGTATAAGAATTGACGCTACAGATACTGTTACCGTTGATATTATTAATAGTATTGTCTGGGATCCTTCCACTTTCTATTCTATAGATGATGGTTTCATAATGCAAGATGCAGGTGTGAATCAAGTTGTAGCAAAAAATTCTATACTATCTGAAATAAATACAGATATACCTATTTTCAATGGTATATGGTTGATAGATACAATGGATATTTGGAATCAGAATCCTCAATTCGAAAATTTACAAGGCTTACATTACTCTTTAAGTAATAGTAGTCCTTTTAAAGATAGGGCTACTATTACTGGTATTCCTTATTCTGGTACAGCACCTGATATAGGTGTTAATCAATTTGCATATAGCTCCATGAGATTAGTTGAAAGTATAGATACTATCTCACCATCATGTGGCCTATCAGATGGAAGTATCACATTGTTGATGACAGATACAAACAAGGATCTTGAATTTTCATTAAGTAAAAATGGACCCTATCAAAGTACACCAACTTTTATAAACCTCCCTGCTGGTGATACCATCGTTTACATACGTACATCAGACAACTGTGCTCACTTTCAGCAGAAAGTAACCTTAGATGAAAAGTGCTTGACAATTTGTGACCTCATGTTAGAAGACTCCGATAACGACGGTATGCCTAATGCCTGGGAGCTCGCTAACGGATTAGATGTATGTGACCCTGTGGATGCATTCTGCGATAATGACGGAGATCATGTGATCAATCTTTTTGAATTTCAGTTAGGCACAGATCCTGATCTTATAGGATCACCAAGAATCATCAATGCTGATAATATAAGTACCGAAGAGGAATTAGAAAGAGTACTGGAAAGAAGTCAGCAAGACCCCGTTGTGGTAAGAGTTGCAGAAGGAAACTATTCGTGGAGATAATTTTGGGTAATAATTTTGCAGATACAACTCGCTATAGTGGCAGATGTAGATTTCTCATTCAAGGCGGATGGGACAGTTCTTTTTGTGACCATGATCCATTCTTATACAAAACAGAAATCGCTCACGTTGACAACTCTAACAGTCGTTTATTCCGTATTAGTTTTGATGAAGAAGATCTTGATGCATCTGGCGAGATGTCCAATGCTTATTTGTTTGAAGGACTATCAGTAAATGAAAAAGATATACTTATAGACAATGCTCTTAATACTGATAATATAAATTACCTAAGTATATACAATTGTAGTTTTACTAATAATGTTACACCTGTTTTATTGCGTAGTTATAATGGCTCAAGACATGAAGTGTACTTAATGAATTCTTCTTTTGGACCTTTTGGAAATAGTATATTTTTCTATTCGCAATCAGGTACGATCAATGCTAACATTATAAATACCACTTCCTCAGATTTTGCTTTGGCTTCTTCACTGACTGGAATTTCCTCTGCTTTTGGACTTGGTGCTTTTACAGGCAATCCTATAAGTCTAAATTTTCAAAACTCTATCATGTGGAGTCCTAATGACCTCTACTCCGTTTCAGAATTTGAGAATAGAAACTGTGGAATCCAGACAAGTCAAGGGGCAGAATTCAATGTCAAAGGTCGGAATTCTGTATTAGCAAAATTCGGAACAGAAGATGTGGCTCCTCTTGGTAATTGGTCATACGACACAATCGGTATAAGAAATGTAGATCCAATACTAGGGAAAACAGGACCATTTTATACACTTCAGAATATTAGTCCATTTATAGAAAAATCAACCATTACGGGTATGCCTTATGAGGGTGATGCACCTGATCTTGGCGTCAATACTTATGCATACTCATCCATCAGATTAATAGATTCTATAAGTGTTATACCACCTGACTGTATTGACGGAGGTACAATAGAACTTTTTGTTACATCGACTAATAAGGATCTGGAGTTTTCATTAGATATAAATACTGGCTATTCGCCAGTAAGTAAATTCGAAAATCTTCCTGCCGATGATTACATTGTATATATAAGAACGACTGATAATTGCGCTCACTTCCAGCAGAAGGTAAGCTTAACCACCATAGACTTAAACCAAGCCATTAACCTCATCACAAATGACGCTTCCTGTTCTGAAAATAATGGTATTATAGAATTGGAAGTACCGCAAGATTGGGATGATTACAGTTACGCCATAAATGATACCATTAATTTTCAAGAAGAATTGGTATTTGATAGTCTTAGTCAAGGAGAATATATTGTCTGGGTACAATTTCCAGATGGATGCTTCTATGATATGAATCCTGTGATGATCAACAGTCAGAGCGGAATTACATTAGATACAACTATGGTGATGTCTACCTCTTGTGGCTTAGATAATGGTTCAGTAGAACTGCAAGTATTAGATGCTACAGGTATTCCCGTCATTTCTATTAATGGCATGGAATCTACTGAGCTTTCATATAACACATTAGCAAGTGGTAACTACACTGCGATTGTAACAGATGATTTAGGATGTAGAGACTCCTTAGATTTTATGATTGCTGATAGTGACGGTATTACTGTAATAGACACATTAGTTATACAGCCTAGCTGTGGATTAGAAAATGGAAGTATTGCACTACAGATTAATGATCCAACTAACTTACGAGAAGTTACATTGAATGGTCAGCCTATCTCATTCTTACTAAATAATAATCTACCGCCAGATATTTACGACTTTCTCATCATAGATAATGATGGATGTACTGATAGTTTAAGTATTTCACTTAGCTCAAGTGAGCCTATCACTATTATACAATTAGATTCATTGAATACCACTTGTGCTCAGAATAATGGTTCCATAATATTTACTACGATTGTAGGTGGAGCTACAGAATATGAAGTAGCAGGTAGTATCTATGAAAATGTGAGCAGGATAGATTCTCTGCCTGCAGATGACTATACCTTCATTGCTAGAAATGAAAATTGTGCCGACACAATGAATATTTCCATTTTGGACAGCACACAACCAGAACTATCTATAGCCATGTATGACGATACTTCTTGCGGAGGATCTAATGGGAGTGCCGACTTAAATGTACTAAACGGTACAGGACCTTATAATTTTGAGCTCGACACCATAAGTAGTCAGACTGGAACATTTAGTAATCTCCCAGCAGGAGAATATATTGCTTATGTAGAAGATATAAATGATTGTATCGATACAGACTCACTAAGTATTTTAGATAGTGAAGGCGTGGAGCTGAAGGCGAAAGTAACTGATGGTGTCTGTGGTGGATTGGGAAGCATAAGTTTGGTAGCTGCTGGCGGCGGCGGTACTTATGAATTTGGATCAAATGGTCAGAACTATTCCACTAATCCAGAATTCAATAATCTTGAAGCAGGAGAATACACATTCTACTTGCGAGATGCAGATGGTTGTTTTGATACGCTTATACAAACCGTTACGATATACGAAGCCCCAGAATTATCGGCTGAGATAATAGCCGATACTTGCGAGGCATCAATGGGAAGTATCCAGCTCAGTGGAAGTGGTGGATATGGATTACTGCAGTATGGTATAAAAGGTGAATCTTTTTCAGATATAACAAATTACGATGAGCTTAGTGGAGGCAACTATATCTTTCAAGTTTCTGATAGTACAGATTGCATAACAGAGAAAACAATAGAAGTACCGATTACACCTAAAGTAACGATAGAAGAAGTCTTATCAACTCAGTTATTTTGTGGAGACACATTAGGAGAGATTTCTTACGCATCTGTAGGAGGAACTGGACAGCTTACATACGAAGTCCGAGATATGAATGAGGCTGTCATAGATGATAGTCAAGGTCTAATAGAAGGCAATTATCGATTAGTCGTCATAGATGAATTAGGATGTCAAGCTGAAAAATTATTTATGATAGCAAAGGAAGATTGTCAGATATATATTCCTTCAATTATTGATCCATCGAGTACAGACATCAACGGCTCATTTAGAGTCGGTGTGCCTATGGAAAGCAATTTCAAAATAGAGTCTTTTAGAATATTTGATAGATGGGGCAACTTAGTATATGATGCTGAGAATATCGATCCACAATTATATGAGGATTGGTGGGATGGCACTTATAATGATAGACTTGTAGAGCAAGGTGCTTACGTCTATATAATAAAAGTATCTGGTGCAAAAGATTCTACGATCAATGGTACGATTACAGTAGTGAGGTAGAATAGGCTAAAGAACAATATATGGTGTAAGACTGATAGTAAAGAAATTCTAAAGCGTTTCGATCTCATCATTTAATTTTCCAGATGACCACAGATTATGAAATTCTTCCGCCATTTCTTGACTACGTTTAGCGACCTCATAATAATTATCGATTCTCGATCTATTGTCATCGAAGTACTTATTAAAAACTGACCTATCAGGAATCTTCATATCAGGCAGAGATTGCACAAATGAGTAAGAAGGGGAAATCATAATCATTCTATCCAGCACTCCCGAATTAAATTTCCTCCAGGGAATAAACTTATCAAACCACCCTTCTATTATATGGTCAGCAAAATGTGGGAATTTCTGATGATTTCTTTTAATTTTTCTGTGACTTCTGTCTGAGTAGGTTGTTGCACATAAGATTGCTCGATATATGATTCTAAAAAATGATCCATAGCCACCATAGGATTTTCTAGAGCATAACACAACATGCGCCAAGCTCCCGCAGAGGAACCAACTAAATGCAATTCTTGATCTACATTATCAAACCAGTTATTTATTAGGTATTTGTCCAGCCCATATAACACAATCCACTTAGGTCCACCAGCAGCTCCTACTATCGTGCTTATATCTTTGGGTTGTAATCCGTTGCTTTGGATATGTTGTAGGGCTTTGGAGCCAGCTTTTATGGTGAATGTTTTTGGCATTGAGCTTTTCTTAGGAAAACTTAATATAGCATAAAAAAAGTCCTACCCTCAATGAGAATAGAACTTTATCTTCAGTAGCGTGAGGCGGACCAACACTTATATTGATTATCAGTTAGTTATATTTTAAAAGTGTCATTTCGGTGTCAAATAGTCGAATTCGAAAGAAATATTTTGCTAAGCTTTACAGCATTAATGCTTTGTCATATAAATCAATGGTTGCCTTAGTTTTTGCGCCAAGAATTTTCCTTATCCTTATTTGACCAAAGAAATCTTGATTCTTTTCTATTTTCAAATTCAATCCAGAAATAATTCTACGGGTATTTGGTTTGTGTTTAAGACCACCAGAACCATCATAAGGATCGGAGGTTATATATAACTTTTCGTAATTTTTTTTAAAAAATTTAATCATTTCATTATTGGGTAAAATTGTCTTCCCAACTTTGATTGGTGTCATGATCAAATAGGTTTCTTCATTATCTATAAATACTTTCCAAACCTTTTCATTGTATCCATTTTCTGATCCATGATGAGGAACCTTAAATACAGTACATGTATTATTTGGTAGCAATTTAGAATTTAGAATACTTTCTAATCCTATGTTTTGATTTAGGTTTTCTAAATCACCAGTCAATAGAACATGAAAACCGTCGATTTTTAATATAACAGATAAGGATTGATAATTTGGGTCTTTGCTCTTTACCATCATTGACGATTCTTCTTTATCGTCTATTACTTTTTGAATATGCTTTTCGAAGTGTCTTGTTGTTTTATCATTTGGACTTAAGCAAACAAGTTCAACCTGTTTATTATCAACTACATCCTTATAAAGAACCATGTCTTGTTTACCTCGTTTAAGTTCGATTAAACCATCATCATCAGCATCTAATAAAGCATTCAATTCCAACAAAGGATTGAATCTGGTATTCTTAATTCTATTAAGTTTTTTCATTAGAACCATAAAAGATGCTCCATCAAAAACACAAGGAATCCATACTTCGGCATTTTTACATGACATTGCAATATCAACTATGCCTTTTACGTGGTCATTATGATAATGGGTAAGGATAATAACTTTTACCTGATCTGGTGTAACTTGAATACTTTCCAAATAATCTAATGCAATAGGTGTCTGAGACTTAATTCCATTAAAGGAATCAATAATAGCCCAATTATCATTTCCTAAATGAATAACAATTGACTCTCCTTGTTTTTGTCCACCAAACAAGGATATTTCAATTTCATCTACAGATGGTTTGCTCATTGCGCTGTTTGAGTAAAGCTTTGTTTTTATTAACCCTGTCTAAAACTATATTGTAGTCATCAGTGGTTAAATCAAGATTAGGAAGTGGTCTTAGTTTTATTATCGCTGTTTGAGATCGATAAGGCGATTCTGTATATCCTATGTACAAGTAAAATAGTCTACCAACCCTTAAGGTTTTATCCTCAAAAACACTTGGAAAATTATCACGGTGAAACTCTCCAGTATCTTCTGTCTCGGTCTCATAGTCAAACATTCTGGTATAAATAATTGAGTCTGAAATTTCTTCAATGATACCTTCCCATGTGTTTACTATATTATATTTGACCGAAAAGAAATCTTTTTTAGATGAATTAAAATAAACTGATTTATCCTGATAAGGTAGCTCATTCTGACTGATAATTTCATGGCAATCTCTATCCAAACTAAAGTTATTTGGATCAATTCTTTTAATCAAAGAATCAGTTTCTTCGTGACAATCTATTGGACTATTCATTAGGAATTAATAATTTTTCAATTTGATTAATAGAAGAGTCAAAAACTTCAACGCCATGCTCACTAAAAAAGTCAGGAATGACTTCTCCAAAAGTTGATTTCCCGAACTCAAAACTTAGGTCAAATTTTTGACCAATATAAATCTGTATGTGACGTTTGTTATTTGGACAATCATCAATTCTCACATATTTAGGAAATTCCGATTTTTCAACTTCTTCTATAATTGATATGGAATTTAATTTCGGACTTCTTAATATTCCATCAGAATTATCTGATCCAAAATTATATGAAATAATCTCGCCGAATCTATTAGGTGATGATAAATTAAAATGTCCATCTGCCATCATGTCAATTTCCTTAATAGGAGTTTGATTTAGGATTGTAAAAATTCCTATGACCACATCAATTAACAAATGCCCAAATTCATAAGGAGTGGTAGTAATTAAAAATTCATTTTTTGTAACCTTAAGTTTAAAATAATTTGAACTTAACAATGCCACTTCTTTATGGATTATATCAACTTCAGGTTCACTTATTTCCATTTCATTGCTTTCAAGTAGTCCCATTTTTTCAAACCAAAATGGTTGAAAAATTGTTGGATTGAAACTACCCTGAATTTTAATAGTAAGTTCAACTTTATTCTTTATGTCGTCTATTAATGCCATAATGAAACATCTAAGTTAAATTGATGATAATAAAGAAAGCAATTTTCTATCCAAATCAATATAAAATATAAGTAATTGTAGGCCACGAGCTATAGATATTAATTCCTTTAATATGGAATATTCAATTTATCAACTTGAGGTTGAACAATAAATCATCTGATTATCAAATAGTTATGTCAAATTAACATTTGTCTTAACTTAAAAGTAGCCTAAGTTTTCATTTTCATCGTAAAAGTTGCAAACCTGTTATCCATTCAATTATGATATATGTAATCGTTATAACGGTACTACAAATTTTTCGTTCTTCGATATTCTTTTTGTAGAAATTCGGTTTTGAATAGAAGATAACCTATATGCAATAATCTTTATTAGGTTTGTTACAACCTAAAGGCTAAATATACTACTGATATGAACAAACGTACTCTATGGACCATAATTATTACAATACTTACCTTATGGATAGGTTCGGGTTTTATTGTGTATTTCTGCTTTCCTTCTGATGAACGAGGTTCTATAGGGGATATGTTCGGAGCTATTAATGCTCTTTTCTCTGGTGCTGCACTTGCAGGAATAATTATAACAATCTATTTGCAAAGAGATGAGCTAACACAAACCCGAAGGATATTTGAACAACAAAGTTTTGAGTCAACTTTTTTCAAAATGCTTGAAATAATAGAGCAAACGAAAAATAAAATAGAATTGAAATTTAGAAATGATAGTTTTTATATTATGGATTCAGCAGCTATGAATTTTTCGGGAATTGAAGCGGTTGGTAAAATATTAGGTAACTATCATAAATTCCTTGTGAGATCAAATGATCAAAATATATCCAATAAGTATCACAAGGTGTCGGTGGAGTTTTTTTTACTTTATGAAAAGGTTATTATTAATTGGTTAAAGACAATCCAACAGACCTTACAATTAGTCGACAAGTATAAAGGTGAGCAAAAGTATTTTTATGGGACAGTTGTAGGCGGTCAACTCAAAGCGGAAGAAAAGCTTCTTTTGTTTTATTTTTCTTTAGCGAAAAAAGATCAATATTTCTATTTCAATAATTTTTTATATGAATATGAAATTCTCGAAGCAATACCTCAAACTATATTTCCAGATAATGAACTTTATGAATTCTATTTGAGTAAAGAAACTTATTAATCTTTACATAATAACTTTAGCTAATATGCTTTCTCATAATGTTAAAAATAACTGATTACTTACAGCCCCATGATTCAATATTGCGTAAGCTTATTGAAGCAGGCGGAAAGCTTGTCAGATTAGATGATAGCAGATAGTAGATAAATATTCATAACTACTTGATAAACAAAAAAGTCGCTACTAATTAATAGTAACGACTTTTTTAAAGTAGCGTGAGGCGGGCTTGAACCGCCGACCTCCAGATTATGAATCTGGCGCTCTAACCAGCTGAGCTACCACGCCGTAGTGTGGTGGCGAAGCGCTTGTTCTCGAACTTGCTTCGGAAAAGCTACCACGCCATTATTTTAAATGGATTGCAAATATATACTTAATGCCATTCTTTGACAATGCTTTGCTAAAGAAATGCATCTAACTTATATTATTAGACTCTATTCTGATATCAATAGATTATCATATATCTTGACCCTATCAAATAAATGCTCATACTTCTCTACAAATGCCCTATGTATAGGGTTGATCTGGTAAGCATCATGGCCTGCCTTATCTTGAAAATGGCAAATCCATGCAAAGTCATAGGTGTTATCCACAATTTCTCTGGGTGTCATAGCAGGAGGTCCATAAAATAATGATGTCAGAAGTGTTCATTTCTTAAGTTCACCTAAGCCATTTTCCATAAAATCTTGCTTTTCTTCCACCGTAATATCTGGCTTAAGCCAAAAGAATACAGAATGGATATATCCTGTCTCCAAACTATAAGCTGAGTAAGCTGGGAATTGGCATTATCCAGTTCCACACATTATGAATCTATCTCTGCTATTAAGGTTGCTTTATCATCATTGCAAGATGCACATAGGATAAGGATTACTATGATACATCGATACATAATGCTTTTTATAATTTGAATTAAAAATAATTATTCACCTTTATATTAACTGATCTAAATCGAAGATTCTTACAAACGACTGAACTATAGATTATTATTACTGACTATTAATATACACTCAATATGATATTTCCGATAGGCGATGACAATATTACTGGAGGTCACACGCCCTATGCCTCTTATATTTTCCTTGGAATTAATGTATTGATTTTTTTATATCAACTGACACTCAGCCCTGAGTACTCTAATCTGTTCCTTAATACTTATGGATCTATTCCGTATGAGATATCTAATGGTCAAGATTATTATACTCTCATGAGTAGCATGTTCTTACATGGCGGATGGATGCACATCATAGGTAATATGTTATTCCTCTGGATTTTCGCTGATAATATAGAAGCCGTTATTGGTACTGTTGGATTTATAGGATTCTATCTGATCGGAGGACTATTTGCATCAGCAGCTCACATAATGACTGATGTGAGTTCTATTATCCCCACGGTCGGAGCCAGTGGTGCTATCTCTGCGGTGATGGGTACATATCTTGTGATGTTTCCTAAGTCCAGAATCAAGATCATATTTATAATATTCTTCTCTATATTTTATCTGCCTGCGTTTGCCTTTCTTGGTTTGTGGTTTGTCCAGCAATTATTCAGTGGAATAGGCTCACTAACACCTCAAGATGTAGAGGAAGGTGGCGGTGTGGCTTGGTGGGCACATATAGGAGGATTCGTATATGGAATAGTGATGGGATTTATATTCAAATATTTCCATAAGAATAAATACTCTTATAGTCCAAAAGTGTAATTTCGTTAAATACCTTATAAGGTTTAATTCTTAAATAGTAAATTTTCTTAATGCGTACTCATGGTTAAATATTAGTGTTAAATATTTACTGTTATAGATAAACAATTCATTTATTTGTAAAATAAATTCAATCTGGGCATTACTTATTTATGTCTTCTTAGTCTAAAGGTTGTAACTCTTTAATTAGAGAAACGCCGAGACTAAAAACAGATAAAGATGTAAGTCAAGATAGGAATTGATCAGCATTACTTAATGGACCTCACAAAAGTGTAGAGGTCCATAAGTTTTTATAGCCTACTCATATTTGGTTGCCAAAAAACCAATATCAAGGATAGTATCTTAATCATTCTAAGATATTGTTAACCTAAGTTTTAATAAATTCATAATTTCTATTTTTATTAATGACTTTTCTATTTTCTGCACGTCTAAAGAATGTAATTATCAAGTAAGAAAAATTGATAATGAGAATAAAACCAAATAACTTCTAGAAACCGATAAAGAAGTAAGTCAAGATAGGAATTGATCAGCATTACTTAATGGACCTCGCAAAAGTGTAGAGGTCCATAAGTTTATCTACCCCTCCCGTCTTCCATTAGCTCTCCACACATAATACGATTTCTTCTTAATTTTATTAGCCTCCTAATCTTCCCTCAGACATAGACAATTACATACCAGAATTGCAGAAAAATTGTAACTTGCTATAAAACAAAGATTATATCATGGCAGTAGCAAGACCGTTTAATCTACAGAAATGGATAGATGAGCATCGAGATGAATTAAAGCCTCCTGTAGGTAATAGAAATCTATATAAAGATGCAGGAGATTATATCGTTATGATCGTCGCTGGACCTAATGCACGTAAGGATTATCACTACAATGAGACGGAAGAATTATTCTATCAGATAGAAGGTAATATTACTGTCAGAATACAGGAAGATGGTAAGGCTGTGGATATTCCTGTGAATGAGGGAGAAATGTTCTTACTGCCTGCTAAGATCCCCCACTCTCCTATGAGATCAGAAGGCTCGATCGGATTAGTTGTAGAACTTAAGAGATCAAAAGATGATAAGGATGGTCTCATGTGGTTCTGTGATAATTGCAATAATAAATTACACGAGTCGAAATTTCAGCTTACCAATATAGAAAAAGACTTCTTACCTCGATTTAAAGAATATTATGGATCTAACGAGATGAGAACTTGTTCTAATTGTGGAGAGGTTATGGAAGTGGATAAGCGATTTACAGCTTAATGGCTCAGTACTTTGCTTCTGACTTTCACTTAGGCTTAGACAGCCCTGCTCCAAGTAAAGAAAGAGAAAAAATTATCATCCAATGGCTGGATAGCATAAGAGATGATGTCGATGCATTATACATCTTAGGTGATCTATTCGATTATTGGTTTGAGTATAAAAGTGTTGTGCCAAAAGGCCATATCAGAACTTTAGCCAAAATCGCAGAATTGACAGATGCAGGAATTCCAGTACATCTATATACTGGCAATCATGATATGTGGATGTTCGGATACTTAGAAGATGAGATAGGAGTCACTCTACATAAGAAATATCAGGTCGTAGAAATCGATAAAAAGCGATTCTTCTTAGGACATGGTGATGGATTAGGGCCTGGAGATACTGGATACAAAATCTTAAAAAAAATATTCTCCAATAAGATAAATCAATGGTTGTATGAAAGAATACATCCGAACTTAGGCATCAAAATGATGAGATATTCCAGTCAAAAATCCAGAGAGTCTGATCCAGAAATACTCACCTTCTTAGGACCTGAGAATGAGTGGCTCATACAATACGCTGAGCGCAAAATCGAGACGATGAATATAGATTATTTTATATTCGGTCATAGACATCTACCTATAGATTATACACTCAGTAATCAGAAAAGTCGTTATATCAATACAGGAGACTGGATCACACATTATACATATGCCAAGTATAATGATGGTGATCTATCACTTTTAAAATTTGACAGATAATGTATAAACTCATTTCCATACTTATGCTAATCTGTAGTATTTCCGCCGTCAGTTGTCAATCGACCAAGGACAATCGACTATCTGATGATACTCAGACGATAGCCATTGAGAATTATGTTATAAATGGAAAATATACTCAACTCAATGTAGACAAACTCGGTAATGTATATCTGCTAAATGATAAAAACGAAATATTTAAGTATGATCAGAATTACAAGTTGCTATTTAAAAACTCATTCAATACAAGAGGAGAAATCAGTCATGTAGATGTGTCTAATCCTCAGAAGTTATTAGTTTATTTTTCTGATTTTCAGTTTATCTTATTTCTAGATAATACATTATCAGAGATTAAAGATCTTAATCTAGAAAATCTTTCATTTTGGAACGTACAAGCTGTAGGTCAGTCGGTCGACAATCTGATATGGATCTATGATCCAGTCAATCATAAGCTCATTAAAATCAATGACTCAGGCGTCACCCAACTAAGTTCTAATGAACTATTCTCCGATGTCATAGAAGGGAATGTACCACCTAAGATAATTTCTCGTAGTGATAGAGTCTATCTATATACTGATCAGGAAATTATGGTATTCAATATTTTTGGTGAGTTACTTAAGACTCATATGATCGATAATAATGGGATACAATTCTTAGAATCACATCTGATATACAATACTGGTAAAGAACTCAAAGCAAGAAAAACAAAACTGATAACGATGGTAGATTCAGACCCATCTATCATAGAAACTCAAGAAGATATATTAGACTTCTATCTTGATAAGTCCTATCAGGTATTTACACTAGATACAAATGGCCTCTCGGTTACTTCACTTCAGGAATTTTTTAGATAGTATCTAAATAGCTTATGATATCGCGTCAGTAATAAGTTAAAACGTTGCAATTCTACCATAGTTTTATTCTTACTCTACGACTACAATTCGTTTTCTGATTGTACGATTACCATCCGTCATCTGCAGAAAATATACCCCATCTGCAAAGTCAGTAAGATCTACACTTGTCAGCTGATCACTTAGGTATTCCATATATGGAATATGCATCTTCCCATCTGCCGATATAATGACAGCATCAGAACTACTTATGTCAATATCAGATTGTATAAATAGAATACCAGTGCTAGGATTGGGATATACGGTCACACCTTGTATGTCTATACTTTCTATAGCTGTTGTGTTATCTATAGAGAATCTGATTGTCTCAGAATATATGAATCCACAATCTGTGTCATTCACCACTCTAAGAAAATATTCATTGACTTCGAAAGAAGTTACATCGATATCTACATTATTATCACCCTCTCCATCTAAAGAAAATACGATATTAGAAAAATTAGAATCATCTGAAATCTCTACAATATAATCACCTTGGAAAGTATTGCTATTCCAATCTATGGTTCTAAGTGAGTTAAAGTTATAAGTCGACCCTTGTGCAGGAATAGAAACAACTGGTTGACTTCCACTTTCGGTAATATCCAGCATCACTAATGTGAAGAACTCTACTACTCCAGAATCTGCATTAATCAGTTGTATACTTACCATTCCTGAAGAACTTATATCAGGTGTCACAGTAAGTGTCATAAGGTTGTCATCTGTGGTACTTAGCTCCAGTGTACTCGGCACTTCATCACCCAGATTATCAATGACTACAACATCATAGTTCGGGATAGCAACTCCAGCATCCACATATACTTCTGTAGATATTTTACTATCAGCACACCCGCTCCATATATTATTATCTGGTATGATAATCGGAGCTACAGGATTAGTGTAGCATATATCTAAAGACCAACTATCTAAAGAACCGCCATCATTATCAGCAGTATCATCAATAGTCAGAGTCCAGTCACCGCCACCTACAGAACTACTAAATATACTTAGTGGTGAATCAGGTTTATATATCCTACCATCTGTAGCTGGACAATCAATCTCATCTATAATAGATGCGTCACTAAATCCTAAATTAAAATTATCATTAGAGAAACAAATATCAGAAAATAGTGCAGATGTATTGCCGTCATAAGATAAGCTGACAGCCAAGTCATCTAAGTAAGTGTGTTTCCCATTTATATTATTGACTACTACATCTGATATATTAGTTAGATAAGGGAAGCTTGCTGTAGATATAATCACAGATGCAGGACCGTCATCGATAGTTATCGCATCATCAAAACTATGCACAACAGCACAGAACTGTAATGTCGTTCTAAAAGTAGAAACATCAGACCACTCAGATGCTCCGCATGGATTGAGTGATCTTGCCCGCCAGAAGTATTGTGTATTTTGTTCTAAATTATCAACTGAAAAAACACTAATCGCAACATTCTCTTCTGCGATTATATCATTAAAGTTAGAGTCAGTAGCTACTTGGAATTGGTTCTGATATACATCTCTTGGCAACAATAAAAAATATACAGTCAATGGCGCTTTTTCTAACCCATCCAATGGTCCTATAACTGTGGGAGTCGTAGGTGCCATGTCATATGCATCTATATTCACAACCTTAGTAACTTCGTTATTACCATCTGTAATTGTAATCTCAATATCAAAATCTTGTTGTCCTATATTTTCTAAACCAGATATGGTTAATAGATTCTCACTACTGCTATCTCCAATGGTAAAATCTAAATTTGCGTCTATTCCATTAGGTACACCAGATAACGAGTAAGAAATACTTCCTGCATATGCACCACTTGGTTGTAATCTAACTTCTAAAGTAGATAGGTAACTACTGCATATCTCATAGCTGAATGCATCAAGGTCTAACTCATAACTGCAACTTCTACCTTCTAAAGAGATTACACCTGTATTATCAGGATCTAAGTAAGGTTGTAATCGAGTAGAAGCATCTGGCCCCTTGTCCCAAGAATAGTCCATCCATCCATATGTGTCCCATTCATTATTGCCACAAGCAGCAAATCCACCAGTCAATTGTCCGATCAGTTGGCCTTTAGTATTAAATAATCCAGAGCCAGACGAGCCACCCTCTGTAGTCCCTATATCCCAATCCAACACTCTTATATGTGTGGTATCAGAACCTGTAGGGTCATATACAGGTGGATCAAAATCAAAGCTTATTCTCTTCTCTTCTACTCCTGGATGATGTATACATATTGTAGTATCTGGCAATTCGTATTCTCTACTCCAACCAGCAAAGTATAAATCTAGTGAAGGATCAATCGGATCATCTAATTCTATTAATGTAATATCCGAATCGCTTAAGGTTGCCTTTAATACAGAGCCAGAATTAAATTGATTTCTTAATCCATCTCCTATTCTTCCTGACTCAAAACTATCAGGAGTTCTACATGTAGAATTCTGATAATTCCAGTAGATTACAATAGATGGTGCACTATTATTTCTGACACCACAATGATCTGCAGTAAGAAAGTAAGGTGTACAGTCATTCCGTTGGTTATTAACAAGTGTTCCACTACATGCATCTCTTCCTCCTAATGTATAAGCGCCTACTGCTTTAATTATATCTCTGTAATTATCTACCAGAGGATATCCATCTGTATCACCACATTCCACATCGACATTACAACTTCCAGAAAGCGATTTCTGTATGTCTAAGAAATCATGATTGACTCTTGATAATTCTAATATCAGATCATCCTTCTCCTCCGGATCTATTTGTAATTCTACTACAATCTCCTCACCTCTGACCATCGGTGTCCAGAATTGCATATGCTCGTCATTATCTGCTGTGGTTAGTGGACCTATTATTTCTGATTTGTCACCATTATAGATATATAGTTTCGCAGAAGTCGGAAGGTAAAACTGTGTGAATCCAAGATTTAGTGTGTATGCATTAGGTGATAAGATTCTCTGCCTCCATACAAGCTTGTTATCTTGAGTCTGCTCCCATGTTCCATGCTTTTGAGGTACAATAGATACATCTCTCTGCTCTGCAAATCGTAATGGACCTACTTTACCATCTAATTTCTTATGTCTGACTTGGAGCAGAGTATTATTTAATGCTGGTAATTTATATAGATCCACAGAAGAAAGCTCAGATACATCTGGGTGTAAGCTATCCTGAGCCTTAAGTGCATAAGTACAGATAAAAACCAATATAGACAGGATAGTTGTTCTCATGATGTGTAATTATGTTCCCAATTTAATAAAATATGATCAGTCTAGTATGATTAAAAGTGCCACAGTACATAGCGAAGACAATCTAATAGTAAAATTAGTTGTGAGTGGTGGTATAAAATTATCGCCAAATAATTGCAGAATGTTAGGAATACGTATAAATTTGCCGTCGCTTTAAATGCTTCCTTAGCTCAGCTGGTTAGAGCATCTGACTGTTAATCAGAGGGTCCAAGGTTCAAGTCCTTGAGGAAGCGCTTTTAAGTTAAGACTCAGCATCACTGCTGAGTCTTTTTTTTATTCTTGTTTTTTCTTGCGAGGAGCTAAGAATTATGTCTTTTGTCTCCATTAAAATATTAGCAACAGTTAGCATCTGTGCTATTCTCATCACTACTGAAAGGCATCGCTCCACCACAACCTTCGAAAATACCATAGTGTGTATTCCAAGAGCCATAAAAATCAAAATGCTCTTTGTAGCGTGTATCGTGTATCATCTTATAAGTATTGCCGCATACTGGCATAACCTTACCTTCTGGAAATTCATGATGGTCATCTAAGAAAAAAGATTCTCCTACATGTTCTATACCACCCTTGTAAGCTATGGCTTGTCCATAATCCTCACAATCTTTTTCTAAACCTTCTATCTTAAATAAACGATAAGTCACAGAGAAGAAATTTATGTTTCCTAGTATCTCTTGTAACTCTTCATTCTCTACAGTAATAGGGTGATTCTCTACTGAGCGGGGGTCAGTAAATCCTGCTCTCCGAGACATTGTAAGAAAATCATTCCAGTACAAAGCACCACTTAGGCATTCTCCCCATAGTACCTCATTAGCTTTCATAGAATTAGGAATTCTACGATCACTGTACACATCACTAAAGTACATCTCTCCACCAGGCTTAAGTAAGTCATAGACATCGCTAAGTACTTTTTGCTTATCCTCTACAAGATTTATGACACAATTAGAAATTATAAGATCGAAGCTCCCTTTCTCTAATCCCAACTCATCCAGTGCATCGATATTTCCTTTGATAAACCTGACATTACTGGTCTTGTAACCAAATGCTTCTGTGTGATAATCTATATGCTTATGTGCCACTGCTAATTGCTCATCCGTCATATCCAGACCGATAACCTGACCAGTCTCTCCTACTAACTGTGATGCTATGTACACATCTCTTCCACTGCCACTTCCTAAGTCTAACACTTTAAGGCCTTTCAACTTGTCAGGTATCGTCAATCCACAACCATAATACTTAGACATGACTTCGTCATGTATTTTTGACAATGCATCTTTTATATACTTAGGAGGCTCTACTAATGTACAGCAAGCATTGGTTTTTAAGTCTTCAGATTTTTCTAATTCTTTACCGTAATAGTCTTTAACTGATTCGTGGATATTCGACATATTTATTCTTAATTATGATATAATAAAGGTAGGTAATATTAAGACCCTGTATTGTCTATAGGATAACAGTCTCCTACTTATAGATGTTCTTATTTATAAATAATTCTACCCGCCAAATGTGTAATCTGGATGGCAAATTCTATCTAGTCTCAAATTTAATTACCCTTTTCTTCATCTTCTTTTCTGTCATGAGATCAGAATATAATTCTTTGATTGTGATAGCCTTACCTTCTATAATGGCATTAGGGTCATCGCAAGACAGGACAGCTCCAGGAAGGTGTAATGTGGTCACTATCCCTGCCTCTCCGAGCATCATATTCATCATCGCCATAGCTTCTTCTCCCATTTCTTCATCACCCATGCCCTGCTCTGGCCCCATCAACTCTGACATATCTCCATCAAAATCTTGCTCTGGCAATATTACCTCTCCCCTTTCTAAGTCTAATTCATAATTTCTTTTAAGCTCTCTGAGTGTTTTTATAGATTGACTGATTTCATCTTCACCATTATTGAGCTTACTCATTTCAGAATACATCTCTTCTAACTCTTCCATACTATCATAGCTAAGATCCATACCCATCACCATTTTGGCTGCTGCCTTATTAGATAGAATTGAAATATTCACTTTTTTAAATAATTCAGGTTTTGATAATTTACTTCTTATAGAGTCTGGCATTTCATTATAGAAATTGATGGTGGTGTCCATATCTGTCCCTAAAGATGGACCGCTTTCACTTGTCATAGATGACATGAAATTGCTCATGATATCCTCTGGGTCATCACCCCCTTCCATAGCTGGTTCTTCGTTATTATCATCTTCAGGCTCAGAATCACTATCTTCCATTCCTTTCATCATCTCTAACATTCCCATCATCTCGCTGGCATCGTATGACATGGTCACTTTACCTGATCCGTCTTCGTTGATATATATATCATTGTTATAATCTGCACAAGAAGCAAGCATTATTAGAGCAAAGAAGAAAAGCAAAAATCTCATAATTTGTATTTTATTATTATAAATGTACAAGCTTTATATGAAGAATATTCTATATCGTAAAGTGGTTTGATTTCCTACTTCTTGTTAGGTAACAACCACCCTAAGAATCCACCTACTAGTGACCATTGGACTATTGCGTCTATAAGATCAGGAATACTATTACCCTGGAACCAGATAGAATTCATATACGGTATGGTTATATATGATATGATACCTATAGCTATACAGGTAAGAAATACATTGCCAAAATTAAGAGAAGGGTTCTTAAGTAAAACGAAGCATAGTAGAAAGGCCACAAATAGATCTGCGGTAAAACCACGTATCATATTCATAGTCATCGTATTCTCCATAGACTCATGATAATTAATGGTTGCCCATGGCTTTCCTACATATCTACTATAGTATTCTTCATTACTTATAGGATTAGCAGGATCCAGAGTGGGAACAAAGTACTGACCTTCCATAAGGTTAGCATCTGCAAGAGCTTGTAATATGTCAGTCTGAGCTGCTGTGTATTGTGTCTGAGAGCCATGTATATTAAGCGCTGTCCATGATAGAGATTGCCATACGAATAGTATAATTCCACTTACAATTCCGCCGATAATTAGTTTCTTCATTTTTAGATGTTTGATACTAAATATAGGAATAATAACATCCTAATTATCAAGTGATTACATATTTGTCCTTACCCTTTAATTTTAGTACTTTTGCACCTCATTTTAATCAAGGAAAATTAATGGCTGACGATAAAGATAAAAACAAGAAAAAGGGCAATTATAGTGCTGATAATATACAGGCATTAGAAGGCTTAGAGGCAGTAAGAATGCGTCCCGGAATGTACATCGGAAGTACTGACACCAAGGGACTCCATCATCTTGTATGGGAGGTCATAGATAACTCTATAGATGAGCACTTAGCGGGACATTGTGACACGATAGCTACAATCATACACAAGGACAATTCTATTAGCGTTAGGGATAACGGTAGAGGTATACCTACCGGTATGCATGAGAAGCTACAGAAGTCAGCTCTAGAAGTTGTAATGACAGTTCTGCATGCAGGTGGAAAGTTTGACAAAGACACTTACAAAGTTTCTGGTGGTCTACACGGTGTAGGTGTATCTTGTGTCAATGCCTTATCAGGATACTTAAAAGCGGAGGTACATAGAGAAGGAAAAATATTCACACAAACATACTCTGAAGGCATTCCAACTTCTAAAGTGGAAGAAGTAGGAACCACAGATGTAAATGGTACGACCATCACTTTCAAGCCAGATGCGACCATATTCGATAGTTTAGAGTATAGATACGAAACATTAGAAAATAGATTTAAGGAACTGTCATACCTTAATAGTGGTCTCACGCTTACATTAGAAGACGAGAGAGTACAAGATGATGATGGTAAGAACAAGTTCCAGACATTCTACTCAGAAGGCGGTCTAAAGGAATTCGTTAATTATGTAGATGGCAACAGAACGCCATTATTAGAAGAGCCTATACATGTCACTGGGAAGGAAGAAAATGTAGAAGTAGAGGTGGCAATGCAATACAATACAAGCTACTCAGAGAACTTATATTCTTTTGTTAACAATATTAGCACTAAAGAAGGTGGAACTCATGTTGGTGGATTTAGAAGAGCCGTTAATAGAGTCTTTGCTAAGTATGGAGAAGACAATGGCTACTTCAGCAAGTTAAAATTTAAAATCGCTGGAGAAGACTTTCGTGAAGGATTGACTGCTATCATATCTGTCAAGGTTCCTGAGCCACAATTCAAGGGGCAAACTAAAGGAGAACTTGGTAACTCAGAAGTAACGGGTATCGTATCTCGTGCAGTCGGAGATGTGCTTAGTTATTGGTTAGAAGAAAATAAAATCTTAGCTAAGCGAATTATAGACAAAGTGATACTTGCAGCCACTGCAAGACATGCCGCTCGTAAGGCAAGAGAACTCGTACAGCGCAAGAACGTCATGACTGGAAGTGGCTTACCTGGTAAGCTCTCTGACTGTAGTTCTAAAGATCCAGCAGAATGCGAGATATTTCTTGTCGAGGGTGACTCTGCCGGTGGTACAGCAAAGCAAGGTCGTGACAGACACTTCCAGGCAATATTACCATTGAGAGGTAAGATCCTCAATGTAGAAAAAGCAATGGAGCATAAGATCTACGAAAACGAAGAGATCAAGAATATGTTTACCGCTCTCGGTGTAAGCATAGAAGATAGAGACGGTGAGCGTATACTGAACACAGAAAAATTAAGATACGATAAGATAGTCATCATGTGTGATGCCGACGTCGATGGTAGTCACATTAGCACATTGATATTGACTTTCTTCTTCCGATACATGAAGGAACTCGTAGAAAATGGTAATATCTATATCGCTGCTCCCCCACTCTACCAAGTGAAAAAAGGTAAGCAAAGCAGATACGCTTGGAATGACGAGGAAAGATTAGAAATAACGAAGGAATTCACTGGAGGAAACATAGAAGATAACTCTGTCAAAATACAGAGATATAAGGGTCTGGGTGAGATGAATGCAGACCAACTGTGGGAGACAACTATGAACCCTGAATTTCGTACCCTACACCAAGTTTCTATAACAGATACGATAGAGGCAGACCGAGTGTTCTCTATGCTTATGGGTGACGAGGTACCGCCTAGGAGAAAATTTATAGAGGAGAATGCTAAGTATGCAAATATCGATGTATAAGTCGCTATAGATTAAATACTTCTCGATAAGTAGGTTCGTTTCTGAGATATTGGGATATAATGATGGATAGCTCTCCTTATACATTGTGTACCTGATAGTAATAATGAATGATGGGTATTGCCCATAATGTACACTTATGTTACTGTTAGACCGAAATTCTAATGTATCATAGGCCATAATGGCAGACTATGTAATATTTATATGACATTGTGGCATATTACATCGCAATAATATGTCAATATATCCCTATATACCCTGTTGGTACATACATTGATCTATGCTAGATGTCTTTAATTAATTTAAAACTAAAAAACATTCAACATGAATCGTACTACTTATAGAAGACCCGTACCAGCTAAGAGTTTTGCTAATACGCTTGACAATTTTTTCAATTCCAGCATTTCTGATCTTATAGAAGGTGATTTTTCTGGAACAAAACCATCGGTGAATATTATCGAGGATAAGGACAACTACCAGATAGAACTGGCAGCACCTGGGCTCAAGAAGGAAGACTTTCACATTATGATCGATAAGGATCAGTTAATCGTAGAATCTAAGATCGAAAAGTCTGAAGAAACTACTGATCAAGACAGAAAGTACACTAGGAGAGAATTCCAATATGGCTCATTTAAGAGATCATTCCATCTTTCTGACAAGATTAATTCTGAGAAGATAGATGCTTCTTACACTGACGGTATATTAATACTGACAATAGAGAAAAGAGAGGAAGCTAAAGAAAAAGCTCCAAGGAATATCGAGATCAGCTAAGAGTTAGCTTATCCGATTGGTCTTAAGATAAAAGTGGGTTGCTTAAATCAAGCAACCCACTTTTTTTATGTATTCGTATAGCTTTTCTTATTACATACTAATATCCAATTGGCCTATCCAATTTTGGGAAATTAGTCTATCATAGACTAGGGTTTCCACTCTATCTAATGGAACGATCTTCATCTTCTGTATTGTTTGGGCCTCTATCAGCTCTTGTCTTTTCTTTTGTATTAATAATTCCTCTTTTCTCATGACTACATAGGCTTCAGGATCATGATGGGCAAGGTATATATTCTTTCTAGATGCAGGAATAATCAGAGTCTGCCGACCAGCATTCTTAGGAAAACTCTTAGTCTTGTACATAGGATTTAAGTATCTCAATGTTTTATAATCTACAGACAGCTCTTTTGCTAATGTCCTAAAGCTGTGACCTTTACCATCGTTAATCTTTACAGTATTCTTAATATCCTCATCCATTATAGATGGATTAAGATTATGCACATGATAATATTTCATAAGATACATTGCCGCGATAATTCTCGGTACGTATTTTTGCGTCTCATTAGGCAAGTGCTTTCTTATTTTCCAATAGTCTTTACTTCCGCCTCTTCTTATCGCTTTTCTGACATTACCTGGACCACAATTATATGCTGCAATAGCCAATGTCCAATCTCCAAATGAGTCATATAAAAAACTCAAATAATCGACTGCTGCCTTAGTAGATTTCTCAGGATCTTTTCTTTCGTCTACATATTTATTAATAACAAGTCCCTGCATTCTCCCAGTAGCTTTCATAAATTGCCATAGACCAGCAGCACCAGATTTAGACATTGCTGAAGGCTCTAAGTTAGACTCTACGACAGCGACATACATTAGATCTTTTGGAAGATTTCTGTCATTGATTTCCTTTTCGAAAATTGGAAAAAACAAGTTAACTCTTCCTAATATTCTTTCTCCAGCAACTCTATAGTTAACTGTATATTCTTTTATTCTACGACCTACTTCTGGAGTGTAATTAATATCTATAATACTCGAGATATTATCCAATCTATCCTTAATGTCATCTACAGAGTAGGATGGGTTATTCTTAGCATAGGTGTAGCTTGCATCGCTATCCATGTGAGCGTGCAGCTGAGAAGTGGCTATTGCCGATACGATTATAATCATAGCCATGGGTTTGGCTACAATAGAAAAAATGTTCATGGTAATAAATTTGCTTAAATCTGTTAATGGGTGTAATTGTTTTCAAAATAATATTTTACTGGGTAAATTAATGTAAAATAATATTCTGAAATAGAAAATAAAAATCGGTATTTTCCAAATTAAATGCAAATATATGCCCTTTGGCGAATATTTCCAACAATACACATTAAATAAAATTGTAATGTATTAGTACTTGATTTTCAAATATCATGCCACTATACAATTCTACTATAAATTAGGTTTGGAATCCTGATGAGTAATTAGCTTCGATAGTATAGTCAGATTATAAGTCTACATGACGCATTATTGTTCGCATCTGTTGCTGAGAGACTGTTATAGTATTATTAAAAATAATATTGAAGAATTCTCATCTGAGCAATAAGAATATGTGAAGTGAAAAAATCTATTTTAATAATTCGATCAATTCATTTAGTGTCTTCTTAGACTGCTCACCAGTCTCCATATTCTTAAGACTTAGCTCGCCAGATGACATCTCTACTGTACCTATAAGAATGGTATATGGCACATTGATATCATTAGCATATTTCATCTGCTTTTTCAGCTTTGTAGGTTCAGGATATAAGTCAGCTGAGATTCCTGCATGACGTAATTTCGATAATTGCTCAAAAGCAAAAGTATGTGATTCTCCATCGAATGCTAAAAACAATACCTTAAGCTTATTAGAAACAGAAGGTGGAAATAATTCTAATTCTTCCATCACATCAAAGATCCTCGCTGCACCAAATGATACACCTACACCTGACATGTCTTTCATCCCGAAGCTACTTGTGAGGTCATCATAGCGACCGCCTCCTCCGATGCTACCTATATTGACCTTATCAGAAATGACTTCAAAAATGCAGCCTGTATAATAAGAGAGTCCCCGGGCTAATGATATATCAAAAGTAATCGTATTATGGGTATCAGTCTGATCAAGGTAACTATGGAATGTCCTTAATTCTGATATACCTACCAACCCTTCAGGAGAATTTTCAAACTCTTTTTCTAAGTCATCCAAGCTATCAATATTAAGTAAAGCCAAAACTTTCTTAGCAGCCTCTTGTGAGATACCTTTCTTCTCCATCTCTGCTATCACACCCTCTCTTCCAATCTTATCTAACTTATCTATTGCAACGGTCATCGTCATGAACTGATCTGATATACCCGACGCTTCTGCTATCCCGAATAACACTTTACGATTATTGACTTTGATCGTAGATTTTATTCCTAGTTTATGGAATACTTCATCGTATATATTTACCAGTTCAGCTTCATACATTAGACTATCAGAACCCACTACGTCTACGTCACATTGGAAGAACTCTTGGTATCTGCCTTTCTGTGGTCTATCCCCTCTCCATACTTGTTGTATCTGATATCTCTTAAATGGAAAACTAATGTCATTCCGATGCATCGTCACAAAGCGAGCAAACGGAACAGTCAGGTCATAACGAAGTCCCTTCTTAGAAATACTACCGATGAGCTTCTTAGAGTCTTGTGCCTCTATAGCACTCATATCTGCTTTAGCTAAGAAGTCTCCGTTGTTAAGAATCTTAAATAGCAACTGATCACCTTCTTCTCCATATTTTCCTGTAAGCGTTGTCAGATTTTCCATGACAGGGGTCTCTATAGGCTGATAACCATATCGCTCAAAGACTTCTCTGATTATGTCAAAAATGTACTGACGCTTATGTACTTCGTGAGGCAGAAAATCTCTCGTGCCTTTAGGAATAGATGGTTTCATATCTGTGCAATTTGCAACTCTAAGAGCTAATAAACGTATTATACGACTGAGCCGAATTGTCTAAGAAATCGGACATCATTTTCAAAAAATAACCTGATATCACTGATATCATATTTCTGCATTGCAGACCGTTCTATACCTATTCCAAATGCAAAACCAGTATATACATCAGGATCTATATTGCAATTCTTAAGGACTTCTGGGTCCACCATTCCGCAGCCTAATACCTCAAGCCATCCTGTGCCTTTAGTCAGTCGCTTAGTTGTCTCAGTTTCTGTACCCATCCAAACATCCATCTCAGCACTTGGTTCAGTGAATGGGAAGTAACTAGGTCGCAATCTGATCTTCGTATCTGGACCATACATCTCTCTTGCGAAGTATAATAATGTCTGCTTCATATCTGCAAAAGAGACATCCTTATCTATGTACAGACCCTCTACCTGATGGAACTGACAGTGAGATCTAGCAGAGATCGTTTCGTTTCGATAGACTCGACCAGGAGCTATAATTCTAATCGGTGGCTCTTGTCTCTCCATGACTCTTGCCTGCACAGAAGATGTATGTGTACGAAGAAGATTAGTTGTAGAATCTTTTAGATAGAAAGTATCCTGCATATCTCTGGCGGGATGATCTGCTGGTGTATTCATCGCTGTAAAGTTGTGCCAATCGTCTTCTACTTCTCTTTCTTCTTCTACTACAAATCCGATCTTTTCGAATATATCGATCATACGTCCCATCACAATCGAAACGGGATGTCTAGAACCTTCATACTTTTCTGCTGGTGGTAATGTAAGATCTATCTTAGATTTGACATCGGCTGCAGACTGATCTTCTTGAGCAGCCTTTAGCGATTCATACTTTTCTTCAGCCTTTTGCTTCAGCACATTGAGAGCCTGACCATAAGCTTTCTTACTCTCGTTAGCGACATTTCTAATTTCAGCAAATAGTGGTTTTATTACATTCTTAGTCCCTAAGTATTTAATACGGAATGCTTCTATCTGATCTGCCGTTTCTGCTTTTTCAGATTCTATCTGGTCAGTTAACTTTTCTATATTTTCGAATCCTGCCACTTTGTACTCTTTTACATTAAAAATATGACTTCAAAAGTACGTTTCTTTTTTTATAACCATAGGCAATAGCGAAGTCGCTTAGGATAGCTGAGCTTAGACTTTGTTCTAAGAAAAAATGACTTATTTAGAGTAGAACTGTAAGATTTCTATGGACATCTATGATATTAGTATAATTCTCGTTGGTGGCTTCGTTGCCGGAATATTGAATACACTTGCAGGTTTTGGGTCGATTATAACCCTCGCCATATACATGGATGTGCTTAATATTCCTGGACATATCGCCAATGCTACTAATCGGGTTAATATTCTGGCCAGTAGCAATACGGCTGCATTCACCTTCTATAAAAGTGGGAAACTTAAGCTGGGTACGGGTAAGAAAATCATTGTTCTTACATTGCTTGGTGTCGGTGTAGGCGCTGTGATTGCAAGTTATGTCAATGAGGAACAATTTAAATCTGCATTCAAATATCTTCTCATACTGATTCTAATATTGTTACTCGCTAATCCTAAGAGATTTATAGAAGTCAATGAGAATGAGAAACCAATGTCTCTATGGATTACGGCTCCCATGTTTTTTCTGATAGGCATCTACGCCGGATTTATACAGGCAGGTTATGGTATTCTTTTTTTGATGATTACGGTCATGTTAGTTAAGTATACTATTATCAAAGCCAATGCTCTCAAAATATCTGTTGTTGCCATATACTCATTCTTTGTTGTAGCTTGGTTTTGGTGGCAAGATATGATAGAATGGATTCCAGGTCTTACCATGGCAGTATGCCAATCGGTGGGAGGATTCGTTTCTGCAAGATATCTCTCTAATATAGAAAATGCCAATAAGTGGGCTTATAGGCTGATCGTACTCATTGTAATTTTAGTAATCATTAAGAATTTTAATTGTTTAGATTTTATTATAAATAAACTCAATTAGCATGAATAAAAATAGGCTCGAAAATAAAAGAACCATCATCTTCGATTTTGGCAATGTGCTGATAGATTTAGATTTTGATCGATGTTTTGAGACATATAGAGAGCTGACAGGATTAGATTGGAGTATGGAAACGCTACCATCGGATGTTATCAATGTCATACACAAATATGACCGAGGACATATTTCTGATGAGGCATTTATATGGACATTCCAGCAACATAGTGCAGCCACTTCTAACCCTCGATTATTTATTAAAGCTTGGAATTCGCTTATCGGTGAGATACAGCCAGAAAGATTTGAAATGTTAGAATCTCTGAGAGAAAACTATAATCTCTGCATACTTAGCAATATAAATAATTTACATCTTAAGCATATCCATAGACATCTCAAGACTGAGCACCAGGTAACTGATTTTGAAGATAGATTTTTTGAAAGAGTATTCTACTCACATCATATCGGTAAGCGCAAGCCTGATACTGAGATATATGATTATGTCAAGTCTGAGATAGGTGTTTCTGAATCTAACATTTTATTTATTGATGATCTTCCTGAAAACATTAGTGCCGCTCGATCTAAAGGATGGCATGGACAAGTCCATGATCCAAAAAACGATATAGTCGATGTCATTAATAACTACTTACATGAAGCTTGGGGATGATCTAACTTGGATTAATTCTGAGGTATCATATGGACATCCATCTGTGGGAATGGTATACCTACACCTTGCTTATCAAACTCTTTTTTGACATGTTCTTGCATGTAAAACATTGTCGCCCAATAATCCTCACTTTTACAAAAAGGTCTCGTGGCAAGATTAACAGAACTATCTGCTAACTCAGCAACAAATACGGCCTGTGCTGGAGCAGCTAATATATGGGGACAATCTTTTCCTACTTGTAGAATGATTTCTCTGGCCTTATCGATGCTATCATTATATCCAATACCAAATGTTAATTCTACACCTACATGTCCTTGACCAGAAATATTAGTAATGTCATTACCTGTCACATTACTGTTTGAGATAATTATTCTTTTGTTATCTAAAGTTTTCAATGTTGTATTAAATGCATTAATAGCTTCTACTGTTCCTGTTGTCTGGCCACCACCTATAACGACTAAGTGACCGACCTTAAATGGCTTAAATATCATCAGCATGACTCCAGCTGCAACATGGCCTAAGGTTCCATTAAATGCCATTCCAATACCTACCATTAAGCCGCCTAGAATGGCTAAGAAAGAAGCAGTATTCACACCAAAAGTGCTTGCCACAGACAGTAGCAACATGACTTTTAGCCCTATACTTATCAGAGAAGATATAAATGAAGACACAGTTTGGTCTAAGCCACTTCGATTGATTGCCTTGTTAGCAAACTTGACAATTTTACCAATCAGCCAAAAGCCAACGATTAAGGTTATAATAGCTAAAGCTACTTTAGGAGCATACTCTATTGCCATTCCTATACCTTTATCCGTTATTTTATTTATATCCATACTTAGTTTCTATTTTTACATTTGATAATTCGTACAAAACAAATCTTTTATCATCAGAATTAATAATAATCTTATTATTCTTATAAGTATACGGGGATGATAGACGAAATAGCTCTACAAAAATTAAGAAGATACTGCGCCTACCAAGATAGATGCCACCAAGAGGTCAGATCTAAACTGATATCTATAAAGGTGTACGGGGATGATTTAGAAGAAATCATTTCAGAATTAATCAGGGAGGATTTCCTCAATGAAGAAAGATTTGCAAGATCGTATGCACGTGGGAAGTTCAGATTAAAATCTTGGGGACGCAATAAAATTAAACAACAACTTAAAGTCAGACGTATATCTGAGTACTGTATGAAAAAAGCGATGGAAGAGATAGATGAAACTGCTTATACCGAGACGCTAAAAGCCATCTTAGAAAAACAAATGCTGAAGCATGATAATTTGAAATTTCTTGTAGCCAGAGACAAGGCAATACAATATTCTATATCCAGAGGTTATGAGACTGGTCTTGTATATGATATAGCGAGAGAAATAAAAGAAGAAAATAAACAGTAAGATAAGTGCCTACTTAATTAAGATATCCTTTTCTAAAGAGAATGCCCTTCTTAGCATCATACCCAGGCTTAATCCCTCTATGTATCAGGGCTTGCTTGTAATCATAAGTTCTAGCATCTACAAAATAGATTTTGCAGCCTATAGCATTATTTAATTCGTCATGATTTTTTTTCCATAGATAAGCTAATTCTTGGGCGGTCTTAGTGAAATCTTTAGACCATTTCTTAGAGATAACAACCTCTATTGTAAATATTCCCATAGAAACATTGACCAACTTAGATGACAAGCCATAACCGACACGATAATACATGTCTGTTTCTATAAAATGCTTTCTATTTATTTTCTTAATATTCATAACAATAAGAAAAAAGCAGAAACTATGCCATAATAAGCTTGATATTCAGCTTCTCGATAATATGTCAATAAGCTTTCATAATGATCAAAAGAAAAATCACTACATTAATGCGATAAATCAACCTAATCTTTCATGAAAAAAATCCTTCTTCTCTTCATTGCAATTTTATGTTTAGCGTGTGATAGTGATGTTAAGTCTCCTATCAGCCAGAATACAGATCAATTCAAAACTTGGGTATTCAGATCTGTAGTCGATGGTATCCCGAGAATGATTACAGCCCAACTGGAGGATGATTTCTATGTCAGCTACAATACTCAGAACGGTGCCTTATATAAAGCATGGAAAGGTATTATAAGCATGGAAGGTGCAGTCTATGATGGAGCTCACGGACCACAACCCACTGCTATAGGCGATGCCTATATTAAACATGATGCTAAGCACAATCCTTGGTATTATATGGAAGGGGATAAAGCTGTAGAAGCTATAATTAATTACAAAGGTCATAGAGTAAGCGAAGATGGTTTCCAATTACTATATGATATATCTCATCCAAATATATCTGGCATAAGCTCGATCTCTGAAGATATAAGCTCTGAAGTATCAGAATCTGGACAACTTATATTTAAAAGATCTTTTGCCGTAGAGAAATCTACGAATGGTCCACAATTATACTGGAAAGGAAATGCAATCGTTGTCGACAAGATTATGATGGAGATATCAGAATCTGCCATTTCGAAGGAGAAAGAAATTATTGATTATAGAGGTAAGTTGTATGAAAATCAAGAAGTGACAATTCCCATTAGTGATTCCAAAGAAAATTATCTCAATATCAAGCTTAACAAAGCTACAATCTTAGATCCAAATCTGGATGATGGATTCGACTCCGATGATGCTAGTCTTCCTATCGGTGCTCAGCTTATAGGAAAGCATGATTGTAGATCTTGTCATAATTCTCTTAAGAAAACTATAGGTCCAGCATACATCTCAGTGGCTAAAAAATATGAGCACAATGAAGAAAACATAGTAATGCTCGCTGGTAAAATAAAAAAAGGTGGCGCTGGTGTATGGGGGGAGCAAGTGATGACTCCACATCCAGAGATAGAAGACTATGATCTGAAGGAAATGATAAAATATGTCTTCAGCTTAGCCGATTATGAAGGTGTATCAAAAGAAGAAAGAGGTGATCAAGTATCTGTATTTCCCTCTTCGGCTGTAGACGGAGATGCCATGATCCCTGGTTGTATTACAAAAATATACAGCATACCTCCTAATACACCTTCTATGCCACAGAACCTGAAAGGGAAAACACCTATTATGGGAGGTATCATGCCAAATTTTGATAATGTCAATGGTGGTGATTTTAAAGAATTAGAAGATGATTTTGCACTGATCAGTAATGGTTACTTATACATAGAAGAAGAAGGTACTTATGATATTAGATTATGGAGTGATGATGGATCTAAGGCTTACTTGCATGAACAGCTGATCATAGATCATGATGGATTACATGGCACCAGTATGAAGGAGGCCAAAGTAAAACTGCAGTCAGGATATCATCCTTTCGAAATAGAATTCTTCCAAGGTGGTGGAGGTAAGTTTCTTTCATTTAATTATAAAAAAGCAACATCTGGTACTTGGCAAGTGATACCATCAAGTATGATATCTCACCTACAAGAAGAACAAGAAAGTATCGATAACTTAGTACTACCGATGTCTATCGTATCAGAAACGCCTGGAGATAGAGAGTGGCTTGTGGATATGCACCCATCATTTACACTCAGTCAAGCAAGGCCTGCCGCCTTCGAGCCAAAGGTCGGAGGGATGGACTTATTACCTGACGGCAGATTAGTCGTTAGTACCTGGGATGAGGAAGGTGGCATCTACATGTTAGATAATGTCTCATCAGATAACCCTAAAGAAATCACTTACAAAAAAATTGCTCAGGGTCTTGCTGAACCTCTAGGTGTAAAAGTAGTCGACGGCAGAATCTTCGTTATGCAAAAACAAGAAATTACAGAACTGATAGATAACGATGGAGACGACATCACAGATGAATATCGAACACTCTGCGACAGCTGGGGAGTAACTAATAATTTTCATGAATTTGGATTTGGCTTAGCAGAAAAAGATGGATATCTCTATGCAACACTCGCTACAGGTATCATGCCAGGCGGTGCAGGTATGATCGGCCAACATCCAGATAGAGGCAGTTGTATCAAGGTCTCTATCGCTGACGGTTCTATGGAAATCATAGCTAAGGGATTACGTACACCTAATGGTATAGGTATCGGATATAACGGAGATATATACATCGCAGACAATCAGGGAGACTGGTTGCCAGCTTCCAAGATTGTACATGTGCAAAAAGGTGATTGGTTCGGATCTAGAGCTGTCGACTTTGAGGGCACAGCAAGTTATAAAGAAAAGAAACCAGTGGTATGGCTACCTCAGGATGAAATTGGTAACTCACCATCTATGCCCCTATCACTTAATGTAGGACCTTACAAGAATCAGATGATACATGGAGAAGTTACACATGGTGGTGTGAAGCGTGTATACGTAGAAGAAGTCAATGGCGAACTCCAAGGCTGTGTGTTCCGCTTCATGCAAGGTATGGAAGCCGGAGTCAATCGATTAGTATGGAGTCCTGACGGGAAGACATTGTATGCAGGTGGTATCGGGAATCCTGGTAACTGGCAGCAAACGGGTAAGCAGTGGTTTGGTCTACAAAAGATGACTTATAATGATAAACCTACATTTGAGATGCTTGCAGTCAGAGCGAAGTCGGACGGCGTAGAGATAGAATTTACCCAAGCACTCCAGTCAGGAGATGGGTGGTCAGCAGATGATTACGAAATCAATCAATGGTATTACGAACCGACTGCCGATTATGGAGGACCTAAGTTGGACGAAAAAACTCTAACTATTAAGTCAGCCAATGTATCGGATGATAGAAAGAAAGTATTCTTAGAACTGGATGGGATGAAAGAGAATCATGTTGTATACGTCAGACTTAAGAATCACTTTGTCAGTGATGAGGACCAGTCACTCTGGTCTACAGAAGGATGGTATACGATGAATCAGATTCCAAGCAATAACCCAGGAACGAAGTCAAAAAATGCTTTTGTGAAATTGCCAAATACAATCACAGAGGAAGAGCAAGCAGAGGGATGGAAATTATTATTTGATGGTAAATCTCTAGAAAACTTTCATGCTTTCAAATCGGATAAGACACCTGCTAAATGGGAAATCGAAGGGGATGCCATTTTCTTTAATCCTAAAGGAGAAGGTGAAGGTGGCGACATTGTTACTAATGATATATATGAGGATTTCGAACTTAACTTAGAATGGAAAATATATAACTGTGGTAACAGTGGCATCTTTTTTAATGTCATAGAAGATGACAAGTATTGTTGTACATGGCAGACTGGACCAGAGATGCAGATTCTAGATAACACTTGTCACCCAGATACTAAATATCCCACACATCGTGCAGGAGATCTCTACGATATGATAGAATGCAGTCATGTCACTGTCAAGCCCGCCAAGCAATGGAATAAGATACGTCTGATATCTAAAGATCAGAAATATGAATTCTGGCTTAATGGATATAAAGTTGTGGAATTCGAGATGGGTAATGAGAAATGGACTGAGATGATCGCTGATAGCAAATTTAAGGATATGCCAGATTTCGGTCTAGCCAAAAGTGGACACATTGCATTGCAAGATCATGGCGATCGTGTATGGTTTAGAAATATAAAAATCAAACCTCTATGAGGCAAATAGATATCTTCTTATCTTATACCATTTAAACATTAGAATGTCGGAAATATTATAATAGAATTAGCCAATCTCTGCGTTAAAAATACTCTCCATAGCTACCGCTATGACTGCGTTTTTTGCCTTAATCTTAACAAATTTTATTCTATAATCTTAACCGACATCTTAAAATTTAAATGGTATTAAAAGAACAATACTGAAAATACAAACAAAACAACCAATGAATACAGGTATTAGAATTAAGTTATCTCTGATGATGTTCCTCGAGTTTTTTATATGGGGAGGATGGTTTGTGACATTAGGTACGTTCCTAGGTAATAACTTAGGTGCCGATGGTGGACAAATCGGACAAGCTTACTCTACACAATCATGGGGAGCTATTATCGCTCCGTTCATCATAGGGTTAATTGCCGATAGATTCTTTAATGCAGAAAAGATTCTTGGCGTATTACATCTCTTAGGAGCAGGTCTTATGTACATGATGTCTACAAGTGGTGACTTCTCTAATTTCTACCCTCTTGTATTGGGATATATGATTATCTATATGCCCACCTTAGCGCTTGTTAATTCTGTTGCGTTTAAGCAGATGACGGACCCTACTAAAGAATTCGCCCATGTGAGGTTGTGGGGTACTGTAGGATGGATCGTTGCTGGCTTAGCAATCAGTTTTGCACTTAAGTGGGACAGTACAGCAGGTATAGAAAGTGGTATGTTATCTAATACTTTCTTAATGACAGCCATCGCATCTGCGATATTGGGTTTCTTAAGCTTTACACTACCGGCTACACCACCACAATCTACAGAGTCAAAAAGTGTATCTGACATCTTAGGGTTAGATGCTCTTAAGTTATTAGCTGACAGAAACTTCTTCATCTTCTTCCTGTCTTCTATTCTCATCTGTATTCCATTAGCATTCTACTATGCGCAGGCTAACCCATTCTTAGTAGAATCTAAAATCAGCAATCCTACGGGACTTATGACCATAGGACAAGTTTCTGAAGTACTGATGATGTTGTTACTGCCGTTTTTCTTTAAGAAATTTGGATTTAAGATGACCCTACTGTTCGGTATGCTGGCATGGGTTTTACGATATTTCTTATTTGCTTACGGTGGAGGTACTGGTGTAGGATTCTTTATGGTACTAATGGGCATTGCGCTACACGGAATTTGCTATGATTTCTTTTTTGTCTCAGGACAGATCTATACAGATAGCAAAGCTGGAGAAAAAATTAAAAGTGCAGCTCAAGGATTGATTACCTTAGCTACTTACGGATTAGGTATGTATGTCGGATTCTACATTACAGGTAAGATTACAGATGCTAATCTCCTAACTGATGGCGCCACACATAACTGGAATAATGTATGGACATTCCCTGCTTTATTTGCAGCAGGAGTGATGGTGTTCTTTTTTATATTCTTTAAGAATGAGGAGATCGAGTATAAGGAGTAAGTTCCTTTCTGCCCGTGTCATTGGTTATAACGGATTTATGTATTTATGTTTATTAATACTGAGTAATGGATTAATAATTTATAATACCGCAATAAATAATTTCAGATCTATTACTCAAATAATCCTGAACTCAAATATCTATCTCCTCGATCACAGATGATACAGACGATCACGCCAGAATCTATTTCTTCTGCAAGCTGTAAGGCGATAGTTGCAGAACCACCGCTGCTCATACCTGCCATAATGCCTTCTTTCTTGGCTAATGCTCTGGTCATGGATTTTGCTTGTTCCACATTCACATAACGGATATTATCTACACGAGAAAAATCACAAATAGTAGGGACCATTGCCTCACTCCATTTTCTAATACCTGGGATTCTCGATCCTTCTTGAGGTTGTACGCCGACTATCTGAATATCAGGATTTTGTTCTTTTAGAAATCTAGATGTACCCATGATCGTACCCGTTGTACCCATAGAGCTTATGAAGTGTGTGATTGACTTATTCGTATCTCTCCAGATTTCTGGCCCTGTAGTCTTGTTGTGTGCATCAGGATTATCTGTATTCCCAAATTGATTAAGCAAAACATATTCTTCTTTTAGTGCCATTTCTTCGGCGACCTTTCGGGAATATTCTATGCCTTTGTCTCCATCTGTCAGAATAAGTGTAGCACCGTAAGCTCTCATGGAAGCTTTCCTTTCTTCAGTAGCAGATTCAGGCATAAGCAATGTGATAGGAATACCTTTAATAGATGCTATCATGGCTAATGCGATGCCAGTATTGCCACTGGTGGCTTCTATGATTTGTTTATTGCCTGTTAGTTCTCCTCTCTCTACGGCTTTTGTTATCATATTGAGAGCGGCTCTATCCTTGACACTCCCTCCTGGATTTTGACCTTCCAGTTTCCCATAGATAGTAACATTGGGGTTCTGATTTAGAACTTTTAGTTCTACAAGTGGTGTGTTACCTACTAATTCTATCATATCTAATTATTCCTATTTTCTACTTGATTATCACCTACGACATAATAAATGGTCGAGTGTGGGTCGACGCTTTCTGTAACCCAAGCATTACCACCTATTATACTACTCTGTCCTATAATTGTATCTCCTCCTAATATTGTCGCATTAGCATATATAACTACATAAGGTTCTATAGTAGGATGCCTCTTTTTGTTAGCATCATTCTTATCTACAGATAGAGCACCTAAGGTCACACCCTGATAGACTTTTACATTATGACCGATCACAGTAGTTTCTCCGATTACGACTCCTGTACCATGATCTATACAGAAAGAGTGATCGATAATAGCAGCGGGATGTATATCTATACCTGTTCTGTGATGAGCTAACTCTGTAATAATCCTTGGCACAATATTCATCCCTAACTTGTACAACACGTGAGCAATTCTATACGCCGAGATAGCATAGAATCCAGGATAACTCCTTATAACCTCCTCCTTACTCTGAGCAGCGGGATCACCATTATATATCGCATCTACATCTAATTGTATAGATCTCTCTATTCCCTCTAAAGATGATATTAAGTTATGTGCAATAGTGGATGTGGGTGTCTCACATAAGGTTGGATGGTGTACTATAATACTTTCTAATCTCTCCTTTATACTTTGGATTCTCTCATCTACTAGCTCTATATTAATTAAGCGTTGATTAGAAAAAGTTGGGAATAATAATGTCAGTATATCTTCGAATAGATCTTTGATATCATCATTAGAAGGGCAGTCTACACAAGTCTGATGCTTCTCCATGATGAGATTCTTAAAGCTTTCTGTCATAAGTAATATCTATTTCTCACCTCATAGGTAATCTAAAATTACAAATCTATGAATTTTTGATCCCAAGCAAGTTATAGTATTACACTAGTGATGATTTTGGAAAAGAATGTTCGCTCTATAATATGTCCAAGTGATTATAGAATCCCCGAACTTATATGTTAATCAAAGTAGTTTAGGTAGATCTACTTTATCTAATCACCGTGACATTACCCTTCCTGACTATACCATCACATCCATCGATAGTCACTTCGATATAGTATGCATATACATTAGGTGGCACTTTTTCTTTATTATAGATGCCATCCCATCCACTCTCTGGAGAATCATTGTCATACAATAAGTGCCCCCATCGATTGTAGACTCTGAAGGTCGTCACCACAACCTCACTTTCTAATGCATCTGGATCATATACGATATTAAATGTGGGATTTATATTATCACCATTAGGAGAGAATACATTTGGAAATTCTATTGTCTGTCCACCGAAATTAGGACGATCTATAGTACGACTTCTTTCTATGGTGCATCCATTCTCATCGGTTAGACTGAGATATATCTCTATATTTTCGTTATCAGAATCTATGCTGATGGAAGGATTAGAGTCATCTTCTACGACGATACCATCTATCTCCCAATAGTAATCCTGAGCATTATCAAATGTCGCAAATAGACTCAACTCTCCTGGGCATAACCCCGTCTCAAAACTGAAGTCACCATCTAATGATGATATCGTGATCGGCAATTCTTGTATATCCTCACATCCACCGTCATTAGTTCTAATAATCAGTCTTGGTGTAAATGAGGTAATGCTTGATTGCGGATAGTATGTATAGGTCAGTGGATTTTCGTTATCTACCTGTACTCCATTGCCTAAGTCCCATGTAAATGAATTAACATCTACAGGATTCTCTAATGTCAAAGTAATCTCTTCCCCTGGACATATAAAATCTTTGTCTATCGAAAAAGTCCCTTCAGGACCTACCAACTCATAGGTTTTTGTAATCGTATCTTGACAACCATAGAAAGACCTTACAATCAGACTGACTTCCCATATCCCCTTATCAAATGGTATCACAGGATTCTCTAATGTCGATGTCGCTCCATTCCCAAAATCCCAAATATGTAGGATCGGTCCATCCTCTATCGATGTATTAGTAAATGCAATCTGGTCTGGAAAACATATGACATCTACATCATCTTTGTCAGACTCAAAGTCCGCCCTCGGAATATCAAATACCTCAATCAATGTATCTAATGTACCCGTACAACCTGTACTCATTTCTGTATATCTTAACTCTAAATTGATATCTGTACTGTCAGAAAAAGTGATGCTTGGCATTGGTTCTTCTATCACTCCGTAATCTTGGAAATTCCATGCGAATTCTAATGATGATCCATTAGCCGTATAATCGGTTGCAGAAAAAGTAATCATCTCATCAACACAAATCTTAGGTCCATTATCCATTGCAATGCCTGACCGTATCGTATATGAAGGTACTGTACGTGATATAGTATCCATACAACCTATGGCATCTGTCACTATGAGTTCCACTGTTATTGTATCCCCTTCGAAATTAGGATCAAAATCATCCTCACTAAAAACATAGTTCGGATTCTGTACATCAGAAGAGTCAACACCTAACTGCCATTGCCACTGCGTAAGAGTTGTATCCGCAACTGTCAGATCTAATAACTCGACAGGAGAATTTAAGCACAGAGTGGAGTCTAAATCAAAAGCCGCTGCCATCCCATAGACTGTGATATTTTTGCTAACGGAATGAACACATCCGTTAGCATCTATTGCTGTTAGTATCACATCTTGGTTACCTGGCAAGAATCTATGTAATAAGGTATCCAATACAGTATCTCGATTTCTCTGTTTTTCAAATGTCCACTCATATTTAGTTTGACAATTTCTGCCATCGCCAGCATCTATAGAAGGACTTGCATCCAATGGATACTCTATATTAGAACAGAAGACATCTCCTATATTCATCTCTGCGACAACATCCCTTACTAATATAACTGTACTATCTCGATGTGGCTTACATGTAACATCTGGAGAATTAGTCGTCTCTAAGTAAACCATATAATCTCCAGTCTCATCGAAGGTATGTACATAGACGAGATCATTAGAAACCAAGGTACTATCTATGTACCAAGAGTAAGCGTCTGCATTCTTACTTGCACCTGCATCGAGTGTAAATGTATATGGATCGGAGCACTCAGCAGTATATCGAATGATAGACCGAGACCCTTTGATATCTCTTACATTGTTGTATGAAATAGAATCTATAAGCACCCTTTCCGCTTCGACTGTAACTGCTGTCTCAAAAGGTCCTGGATCGTTATATACGTGATAAACTGATTCACTCTTCCAACAGTGACTCAGTAGACCATCTATTGATTCTACATGCATGTCAAAATCAGATTCTGGAATTGTCAATGAATAAATATCGCCGACACAAACTACAGAGGGTGGATTACCATTGCCTCCACTGCCATCACCGCCTTCTCCAGTTCCTACCATAATGGTGTCCATAAGAATCTCCTTAATCGTAATTGGAACTTGTCTAGATATATCTGTACAACCGTTCTCATCGGTTACAATAAGAGTCACTATGTAGACACCTGGTTCTGTATAGCTATGTTGTATAATCGTATCTTGAGATCCCAGATCTAATGTAGTCCCATCACCAAAATCCCACACTCTATCTATGATCGGAGATCCAGATATACTTTTATCTTCAAAAGTCATATCATATGGTACACAAGCCTCATCGGTATCTGGTATGATGATAGACTCTGCCTTCTGTATAGGTAGACTTAAGTAAGTCGTGTCGACACATCCAGCGACAGAAGTGACAATCAGTTTAGTATAGATAGAATCTGGACCATTAAAGTAGTACTCGTCTCTCACAGGATGTACATATTGCAAATCTATATCAGGATCCATAGTGGTAATTCCACTACGCCCAGTGACACTATTAGTCCATCTATAGGAATCTAAGGTCTCATCTTCTGCATGCATCGTAAAAGTAAAACTATCTTGGCATGTCTGAACTGGATCATAATAAAAATTAGAGTTCGGCTCTTCTACTGTCAGTATGACTGTGGTTGCAGTCGTACAGCCTTCTTCGGATATCGCTATCAGTGATACTTGCTTATCTCCAGGTGTAGAATAATAGACTGATGGAGTAGCAGAAGTGACATCCACCGAATTAATATTATCTAAGTCAGATGCGATAAAATTCCATATGAACTCATCGGCAATAGTCGTATTGTCTAATGGTGTCAGTGTAAGCAAGCACAGATTAGTATTAGCTATGTCTATAACGGGTGATCCTACAGTGACTATCTTAGAGAAAGAAGTGACACAGCCTGCAGGTGTTATTGTCTCTAACGTTATTGTATATATGCCTTCCTCCATGTAAGTATATGACCCAGGAGATCTATCTGTAATACTATCTCCATTACCAAAATCCCATAAATAAGCCGCTCCATCATCGTTAAATGTTTCGTTAACAAGAAAAAATTCTGCTGGTGTATCACATATGACTTCTTTACTTATTGTAAATCCAGTATTAGCACCTTCTACAACAATGTATTGCGAAAATATCTTTGGGTTGTCACATTTAATATTATTACGAGTGGTTACCTTAAGACTGATATCATATATGCCAGGCTTGGTATAAGTATAATTGACATTGGCGCCTTGCTCGCTGCCACCATCTCCGAATGTCCATATGATATCTGAGATTTCTAAGTCAGGATGAGCCGTAATACTGGATTGAAAATTTATCTCTAAGGGTGCACATCCTCTGGTCACGTCAGCACTTATCTCAAACTCAACTTCTGGATATACAGTAATCGCAATAGCATCCCCCACTTGCACACCTCCCTGTGACTCATATAATATCGCTGTATAATCTCCTGGCTGGACATAACTGTATTCTGGATTCTGCAGATCGGAAGTCGCTCCATCCCCAAACTCCCAGAAATATGTAGAAGCATTAGGTGCTGTGAACTCTACCTTAAGTTCTGCACATCCACTGGTCACACTTGCTGTCTGTGCAGAAATTGTACTGGTAGCCATGCAAAAAACGATCAGGATATTTATGTAATTTTTCATATCCTTAGAAATGTTTGATCGGTGAGAGTCTATAATTTCTTGCCATGATTTCTATCTGCTCACTTGTGAAGGCACACTTGCATGGATAAGCAGACATAATATTAAATACTTCAGGATCATAGAATTCATCATTAGGATCTCTCAGCTCATATACAAACTCACAACCTTTTAAAAAATCAACTACCAGCATCGTATCCATTAATCGCATAGAATCTCTTTCTGATATATAAGATTGTCCAAATGGGTCAGCAGGTGTACTGCATAACTTATCCGCTACGGTCGTACAGTTAGATCCATCTACCAGCTCGATCTCCTCGGGATGATGCGTATCTAATAAGCCAAATACATGCCCTAACTGATGGGCGATTTGCTGTGAGAGACCTTCTTCGCAATCTTTTTCTACAAATACATTAGCATCTCTCAAAGTATTAATCCCTTCATATGTTCCTTCTCCACATTCGACGCCTTCTATGCTTTCAAGAAAGAAAATATTGATCCGACGTCGCATGGAGAATCGATTACGCAGTTCTCGCAATCTGACTTCTACGTTTATGGGTTGAGATCTTATAATTCCTAATGTATAATCATTCTCTAAGACATGATACTCACATTGCGTAAAGGAAAAACATAGTCTATCGAAATAACCAGAGGTTGCAGTGAGAGCTATATCGATTTCTTCCTGCGTATAGATCGGTTCTCGCATTGCGGAATCTACAGCGACATGAGCTATGACTTGAAACTCTTTGCCGATACACTCTGTCCCATCATAACTTATCTGTGCACTCAGCATATGGCATGCACAAATAACAGGTAGAAGAAAAAATAATCTTAGAATTGTTCTATACATTAAAATGATTGTTATCTAATATAATCAAAATAACAAATGTCCATGAGAGGCTATATAATAATAGCCCTTATTTTCTATTTTAATGTCGTTATGAGCGGTATTGTTAGTATGAACTATGTAAGAAATAGATTGCGAACAAGATTACTTGAATAGATTAAGAGGAATTGCTAATCCTAATTGTAATTTCTTATGAGAAAAGAAAGTTAAATATGGATCTAGAAAAGATGACCCTTCATGGAGGCCAATGAAAATATCTGCAGACAACTCGACCTTTCCTATTGTATGTGATAGTGAAACTTCAGCGCCAAAGTACTTTTGATTGAGATAAAATTCATCAAACCTACTGCCCGTATTTAAAATTTTCTGTGAATTATAATATTGCTCCATTTCTATGCCTATGCCGACTAATGTATTCGGGTAGAGCTGATAATCTAATCCTAACTTAATATCAAATAAATCAGTAGAAGTAGTAGCAGTTACATCTATAGGGTTGCTATTCATTATCTCATCAGAGAACTCTATTCCGAATGGATATATATTAAATGCAAATTGCCCAAATACCTTACGACTTAATCGCATTCTTGCTACAGCACCGATTCCCCATGTCCATGACTGAGGTTTTTCGATTTCTACAATATTTTTATTATTCCAGTAATAATGATTGAGGTTGCCACTAACTTTTGGGCTAACTGAGACTTGACTTATCAGTATTATAGGAAATAATAACACAATTAGACTTATAGTAAACTTGAGGTTATTCATCATTTCTCATTTTTTGATATTCCAAAACTCAAAGGATACCCAAGTCCAAATTGGAAAGTGGTATGATAAAGGAAACTAACTCTACCCCGTGTTATTGAATTAATATTAAAGAACGAATCAAAAAAGAACTCTAACTTACCAATCTTATGACTTGTCGTCAATTCAAAACCAAAATAACTAGCATTAGGATATTCTATAAACTCTCCTGATCTAAAATCTAAATCCATGATGTCATACATGACCTCCATCTGTAGTCCTATACCTATAGCCGTTTTATTTCCAAATATTTTATTCTCGACTCCAAGCTTAAAATCAAAATGTCTGAATTGATAATTTTGAATACCAGGATTAACTGAAGTCTCTTGTTGATAGTCTACCTTATTAGTGTAAAAGTTTATTCCAGAGACAATACTCAATTCCTTGTATACATTTCGACTTGCATTCAAGCCAAGTCCTAAGTTACTTCTACTATTAGGACAAGCTGTCTGAAAACAATCGAATGCTCTGTAATTAGCCCAGTTGTAGCTTAGTCTAGGAGTTAAAGATATCTGACTACTTGCACCATGACAGACCATGAATAAAGTAAGGATTGCAGCGGTAATTTTAGCCATTTAATTACTATTCTTCGGTAAAAGTTAAAATGATGAATATACAGATTCGAATTTCAAGTACTTATATATTGTATGTCAATTATTGTTATAATAACTTTTTAATCAACTGGGAAAATGATCATTCATATACAACTACAATTGTATTCCAACAAGATATCACACTAACAAAAAAAGAGACCCAAAATAAATTGAGTCTCTCTTACAGAAAACTTGATTGCGTCTTTTCTGTATTTCTAATTTTTGTAGTCTACTACTTTACCAGATTTGGCTAAGCGGACGAGTAGTGATATAATATTTTCCATGTTGGTTTGTGTTTATGTAATGAGTAAATGATTGATTCCAAAAAATAGATCGACAAGGTTTTATAAATCCTGTAGATCTATATATTGTTCTATAACATCCTAGTCTTAAGGTCATTGCCAAATTCTTCTATTTTACCTTTGATCTCATCAAAGCTTTCCTCCACTGTTTTGGCAATATTGTCCACATTAATTTCTTCTCCTCGCATCGCTAAGAAATCACTGCTTGTCTTAGCTTCAGGAATTAATATCCAGCAAAGGATATAGATAAATAAGCCTGTACCAAACCCAAGAAATAATAGGACTAAAATAATTCTCAGTATGATCGGATCTTTAAATCCAAAATAATTAGATAAGCCTGATGCCACTCCTCCGAAAACCTTATTCTCTGGATCTCTATATAACTTCCTTCTTCCATTAGAAGATATGCTGGTCTTCTTTCTAAATTTCTTCTTAGTAGAATCGGTAGATCCAAAGTCTGAAGCATAGGAGTCTGTAGCTCCAAAATCCTCTGGCGTACCCATGATGTTTTTAATCTTCTCGACTTTAGCTATGGATACGATGGGACCACCTGTATTATTCTCATCGAATAATTCTGCTATCCTCGCTTCTATATCATATATTATATCCTCTGACCCTTGCGATCGGGAGAAGTGTTTTTCTAATCTTTTTAGATATTTACTTAACTCAGTATAAGCATCTTCATCTATTGTGAAAGCCTTCCCTGCCAAGTTTACATTTATTACTTTTTTCATTTGTTTTTAAGTTTAGAACTAATCGATCTTTCCTATCAAAAGAGATTGTATGCCTCTTTTAGATATTAAATATCTGCGTCATAGACGCCTTAGTTAGATTTTTTAATTGATTGTGTAACAGCATTACTTAATGACTCCCATGTGGTGATCAACTCACTGAGGAATGTTCTTCCTGTTGTCGTAATCTGATAATACTTCCGAGGGGGTCCGGCAGAAGATTCTTGCCAGGAGTAACTTAGCAGTTCATCATTTTTTAGTCGATTGAGCAACGGATATAGGGTGCCTTCTACTACGATCATCTTGGATTCCTTAAGGTGGCGGATGATGTCCGATGGATACATCTCATCATTAGAGATAACCGATAGTACGCAGAGTTCTAATAATCCTTTTCTCATCTGTGCTTTTGCATTTTCTACTTTCATAAAAATTTAAAATTTTGTAAAATCTCATAGTTTCCTTATTGCGAAATAATTAGACTTTACCAATATGTCTAATATTTTTTCTAATTAGAAACATCATAAGATTAATTATTACTTCACAAATATAATACAATAACAGGTACTATGCTAAGCATAGTTCCATTTTATACACGCAACATAGACGAGAGAAGCAAAAAATAAGACGAAAACACAGTATTGATGTATCAATAAAACAAACAAAATTTCTATCCTACAGACATTATCTCTATTCTGTCATTATACCTGTGACAAAAGAGATATGTAATTGATATATTGTGATATATAGATTATGAAGAAGCTGTTATACCTATTTTTCTTTTGCATTATCGCTCTAAGTACACAATGTGTATCTACAGAAAATACTTCTTCATATCCTCAAGAACCGGACACTCTTTCTACAATAGAAAGTCTTCCGACCAGAAATGATCTCAGAGCCACCTTAGATGATAAAGGAAAATTGCTTATCGCATATGCAACTTCTGATGCCTTATCTTCCGATCATTGGATTAGTATCATAAATGGTATAAAGGATCAATTACCTGCTTATAGAAATCGTCAGATAAAGATCATACCTAAAGAAATATCTGAAGTCACAGAATTTGATATTCAGTCACAGGCCATACTTTTATTAGGAAGTCATTCTAATAATACTTTGATCCCACGATTGACAAAGAATCTGCCATTGACTTATACTGATAGTTCTTTTACATTTCATAACTCTTCACTCGACCAGAGGTCTGAAATAGTTTCATTAGCTAATTTTCATAATCCTGAGAACCAAAATAATCCTATCTATTGCATCACAGGTAATAATGATATAGAGGTCTATAATTATGTAAAAGAGAAAGGCCAAAGCGACAAGCCATTATTTAATCGTCGAATGGATTTTGAAATATTCAGAAGCGGAGAAAAAATTATCACTGGTGCCTACAATAGACAATGGCAGATAGATACCGCAACGTACTTTGACTATTCTAAAAAAATAGATACTATACTTACAAGTAAGCAATATCGATATATCTCTCATCATGATAACTTAAGTCAAGAAGCTCATAAGAACATCATAGATAAAGTAGAGAGGGAATCGCAGCATATTATTTCATTTATAGGAGTAGAGAAAAGCATTCCTATGATAGATTATCACATATATCACAGTGCCGAACAAAAAGGATTACTGCTCGGAAATACATCACAAGCACATCATGACATAGGTCGTAGTGCAGTATATACAATCCATAACCAAGCTTACGAAAATAACTATATACAGAAAGAAAATAATCTAATTATCCACCACCTGATGGGCACGCCTGCAGCACGTATACTAAACGATGGTTTCTCGATATATTTTACCAAGCAGTGGCAGAGAAAAGGATATAAATACTGGTCAGCACGCTTATCGGAATCTGGTAATGCACTTACACTCACAGAATTATTTGATGATGAGAACATTAGAAATGAGTCAGACCTAATTAAGGATTGTCTTACAGGATCTTTGGTTGCTTATCTCATAGATTTATGGGGAAAAGAAAAATTCTTACAGAAATACTCAAGCTGGAACCCTAATCTGGAAGAACTTCTTAGGTTAGAAAATGGATGGAAAGCATTTCTACATAAACTAGAATTTGCTTACCCTAAGAAGAAGAGAATAGCTAAGTCACCAGAATATGTACAGGGATTTAATTTTGCACATGAGGGTTATAATATTTACAACGGCTACCTTTCTACCATGGCAACCAAAGCTATAGAAAAGCAAGCATCTCTGGGATGCAATAGCATGGCAATTGTTCCATATACCTCCATGCGGGATATACATAAGCCCGTTCCATTTCATTTCTCAAGATGGGCAGGTGGTGAGAATGACCAAGGTATGGTACATAGTGCTCACCAAGCTAAGCAACTTGGAATGACAACTATGCTAAAACCACAAGTCTGGGTCTCAGGTAGTTGGCCAGGAGATATAGAAATGAAAAATGAAGAAGACTGGAATCTATTCTTTGATTATTACTATAAATGGATAAGGCATTATGCATTCCTCGCAGAGATACATGAGATCGAGATGTTCTGTGTCGGTGTAGAGTTCTCGAAGGCAACCCTTGCTCACCCAGATCATTGGCGCAAAATAATATCAAATCTTAGAGGCTTGTATCAAGGGCAACTGACTTATGCCGCTAATTGGGGAGAAGAATTTGAGAATGGAAGTTTCTTTGAGGCATTGGACTTTATAGGACTTAATTGTTATTACCCACTTAGTAAAAAAGACAAGCCTTCTAAAAGAGAACTAAAGAAAACCTTTGATAAAGTAAAATCAAAAATCAAAAAAGTATCTGAAGCTTACAATAAGCCCATAATGCTGACAGAAATAGGCTTCCGTAGCACCACAACCCCTTGGAAGAATCCACATGCCGAAGGTGACGATACCTACAGCGAAGAAGCGCAAGAACTTTGTTATGAAGTAGTATATGAAAGTATAGAAAATGAAGAATGGTGCAATGGAATCTTATGGTGGAAGTTTCCCACATTCTTAGATTATGGTGCTGTAGGCAATAATGCATTCACACCGAATAAAAAGAAAGCGGAGATGACCGTCAAGAAGTGGTTTACTAATTAAAACAATTAAGAAGTTACTTACTTGACTTATTTTACCATTGTCATTTTCATAACTATATCTGTATTGGGTCTGTCTTTAACTTGACCTCCTGTAGGCATTGCTGAGATAAGGTCTAATACTTCCAGACCTTCTATCACCTCGCCGAATATAGTATACTGAAAATCCAAGTACGGATATCCGCCTACGGTTTTGTAATAAGCTCTATTGACATCTGGAAATTTATAATTTTCATTTTCCAAACCATCGAGCTGTGAGTCATTAAGCTTATAACCTTGTACAATATAGAACTGACACCCACTGGATTCTTTTGTAGGATTAACAGAATCTGGTAGCCTTGCTGATGCGACAGCACCTTTCTTATGGATATGATTTCTTCTGATCTCTGCAGGCAATACTTCGCAATTTTCTACTCCCAATGATCTATCAGAAGTTGCTCCCTTAGAATTAGGGTCTCCGCCTTGTATCATGAAAGATGAAATCACTCTATGGAATAAAGTCCCATCATAAGAACCATTCTTTACATTTTTAATAAAGTTATCTCTGTGATTCGGTGTATCATTGTATAACTTGATAATCATATCCCCGAATACGGTATTAACTCTCACCTTATACTCTTTTTCTTGAGCGAAAAGTGAAATAGAAAGAAATAAGAAAATAACACTAAATAAGCTCTGTCTCATAATAGCAATGTATTGATTAAGGTACCGATATCAGAAAGTCCTGAAATCTGATACAAATAACAACAGTCGAGACAACACTTACAAGCCTATGGGAGATAATTATGTGTTAAAGTCATTGTAGCTTTAACAACATTAAGTGTAGTATAAAATTACAAGAACTATAATTTTGGAAAATCTATAATAAATCGAGTCCCCTTACCAGGTTCAGAGTCTAATTCGATTTTTCCATTATGCTTTTCTACGATTCGCTTACAGATAGAAAGTCCGAGTCCGCTTCCTTCATAGTCTTTGTTACTATGTAACCTTTTGAAAGGTTGGAAGATTACATCAAAATAGCTTTTATCTATTCCTAATCCATTATCTGCAATGATGATTCTTTCAGTATTTTTTTCTGATTGATACTTGATAGAAACCTCTGGTTTTTCGCTTTCGTTATACTTAATTCCATTCTCTATAAGATTCTGGAACAATAATCTAACATAGACATTATTACCTTTGATATTAGGAAGGTTTTCGTGACTTAACTTACCATTCTTTGACTCAATTAAGAAGCTAAGATTAGAAGCTTGCTCTTCTATTATTTGATTAAGATCTAATACCTCTAATTCATCATCGATCTGATCTATCCGAGAGTATTTAAGTATATCCCCAATCAGTTTTTCTAAGTTCTTTGAGGATGAATTTATAATATCTAAATAGTCAAGATTTTTTTCGTTGGTATTTTCTTTCTTAAGGTTCTTTGCTAGCAGGCCAGCAAAGCTGCATATATTCCTCACTGGTTGCTTAAGGTCATGAGAAGTGATATAGGCAAATCTTTCTAACTCTACATTCTTTTTCTTAACCTGCTGGATAAGATCATCCTTTTCTGCTGACTCCGATTCCGCAAAAGTTGCGTAACTTTTAATCGCAAAGAAAACTACTATCAGTGAGACGAGAAGATGGACTAAAGATCGATAAGGATTAGAATAACTGAACAGTTCTGGTACAAATGGCTTACTCAAAATAATTATTATGAACATAACTATAGATAACAATGCCATCTTATTCCTCATATCTTGCTCTTTGAACAAGAGGATACTTAGGGCTATCAAAATGACAAAATATGTCATAAGTCCTGTAGAATAAGAACTAATTATTCCATATGTAGAAATCCAAACTACATAATAAATGTATAGTAAAAAATTAATGTGCTTAGTAATGTTTAAGCTAGCAATAAAATAAAATGAAATTGCCAGAGAAGTAGAGACAATGTTTAATATCAATGGAAACTCTGTCTTAATACTATTAAGTATCAGAAAGCATACATTGACTACCAATGTAATGTGTAACCATTTATTGGTAAAGGATATTAATCTCTGCTCTGCACTATGCGAGATAGATTGTTCTCCATCATAAGGAATATGATATGTCTTTGACTTTAACACATTTAACACTTGACAAATAAAAAGCCAATCATGTCAGATATGTTAAAATATCTTAGAAATGTAAAGTAGTTGCCTTTTTATACTTTACATACTGTAAGTTATTCTATAGATAGCATCTGCAAAGTCATCACTGACAAGCATAGAGCCATCCGGTAGGAACTCTATATCTACAGGCCTACCCCATGCCTCATCTGTTGTGGCATCAAGCCAACCCTGAGCAAAGGGCTCATAACTGACAGCATCATAATTATCATCTAAGGTCACCATAGATATGACATAACCACTCTTCTTACTTCTATTCCATGAGCCATGTTCTGCTATGAATGCTACCTTGTTACGATAATTACTGGGGAACTGATCTGCGGTATAAAACTCTAAGCCCAAGGGTGCCACATGAGCACCTAAGTTCTGAGCTGGAGAGACGTAATCATCACAACTATGTCCTTCCCCAAATTCGTCATCCAGTAAGTTACCCTGATGACAATATGGGTATCCAAAGTGCTGGTTATCCGTCTTGGCTACATTAAGTTCGCAGGCTGGCATATCATCCCCCATCCAGTCTCTTCCATTATCCGTAAACCAAAGATGGCCTGTCTCAGGATGCCAAGTGAATCCTACAGAATTTCGGATGCCTTGATGTACAATTTCGCTCTGCTTAGTGTCTACATCTAGCCTGGAGATAGTATTAAATATAGGATCTTCTGACTCGCATATATTACATGGTGCTCCTACAGGTACGTATAATTTCCCATCAGGACCAAAAGCAATATATTTCCAGCCATGATGATTTTCATTAGGATATTGATCATAGACTACTTCAGGAGTTGGAGGATTATCCAGATGTGCATCGATATCTTTGAATCTAAGAATTCTATTAACCTCAGCTACATATAGATCTCCATCCTTATAGGCGACACCGTTAGGCATATTTCCATTATCATACAGAAGATATTTCTTATCTGCCTTTCCATTTTTGTCATCATCCGATATCGCATAGACCTTATCACCCCCACGTGTACCTACATATAATATACCTGACGGGCTGTAACACATGCTTCTGGCATTAGTTACATCTTCTGCGTATATATCTATATGGAATCCTTCTGGAAGTTTGATCTTATCTAAATATATTTCAGACAATTCCTCAGGTGCCCCGCTTGGTGGATTCACAGTACCTTTGCATGATAGAAGTAATATTATAAATATTAATAAAGGATTAGTCATGAATTAGAATTTTTAGTTTATTAAATTTCTGCCTGAATCAGATACTACACTTCATTTTCTTCATCTGACTTATGCAATCGCCTGAGTCTTACAATCTCTATCTTAGTCTCATCGACTTCTTCTATGGTAAATAACATATCCCCTAACTCAATTTTTTGATTCAGCTCTGGAATGATCTCTGAGGTCATGACAATATAACCTGATAAGGTCTGATAATCACCAGCTGGCAATTCTAATTCTGGAAATTTCTCATGTATATAATCTATCTCTAATCTGCCAGAGAGAAGATATTCGTCATCATTAATCTTCTGCATGACAAAGTCTTCTACATCATGCTCATCTTCGATATTGCCAAATATTTCTTCTAAGATATCTTCTAAGGTGATAATTCCAGCTGTCCCTCCGAACTCATCTACCACACAGGCAATCGAAGTTCCATCATTGATAAATTGCATCATGAGATCTCTAAGGTTCATCACATCTGGCACATACAGAATATCTAGAATCATTTTCTTGATAGACTTAGGATTCTCCCATAATTGCTGGTGATGTACATAACCCTCTATATTGTCAAGATCCCCATCTGATACGATGATCCTTGACAATTTAGACTTCAGCACAATGTCTAATAACTCATCTACGGAAGATGAGATATCGACAGATATAATTTCTGTACGAGGGATCATACAGTGAGACACCGTGCTATGATTGAGTGCAAGAGCATTAGTTAATATCTCCTTATCTATGTAATCCTGATCATCACTTAAGCTATCTTCTATGAAGTGCTCGAGATCTATTTTAGTTAATACACTCTCGACATTATCCGTATTAAATCTAAATATATGTCTTAGTATAAATGTGCTCAAGCCAGTCATGACAAATGTCGGAACAGCCAATAATTTCTTAAAAATAACCAATGGATACGCCAAGCCAAATAGCATCTTTGTAGAATACATACTGAAAAATGTCTTAGGTAGAAACTCACCTAATATCAATACCACGATGGTAATAATGAGTGTGTATACGAATAAAGAAATTATCCCATCACCTATAATCGGACTCACTACTGGCTCTAACAGAATTGTAGTCAAAGTCGTAAATGCAACAAGGGCAATGTTGTTGCCTACAAGCATTGTACTCAGAAAGTCTTCTGGCTTCTCATAGAATCTCGCAATGATATGTCCTCTGCGAGTGTTATCCTCCATCTTAACAGCAACACCCAGCTTATTAGCAGATACAAACGCTATTTCAGATCCTGAAAAGAATGCTGATAATACCAGAAAAAATATGATTAATAATATTAAACCCACAAAGCAAAAATATGCATAGTTATTAATATATATCTGATAAAAATATCAATCTTATCTTTGTAGTTCATATATCAAATAGTGAAGATAGATATCAGAAAAATACAGAAAGCCGAACTGGACGATTACTTTGTAGAGAAAGGACTGCCTAAGTATCGATCAGATCAAGTATGGACTTGGTTATGGAAGAAGCAAAAATACAGCTTCGATGAGATGAGAAATATTCCTAAGTCTCTCTTAGAAATACTCAATAATGACTTCATTATAAATCCTGTCACAAATGATAAGTCACAGGTCAGCATAGACGGTACTATCAAAAATCGTATACAATTGCACGACGGTCATATGGTAGAATCTGTGCTTATACCTGTACCCGAGACCAATAGATATACCGCCTGTGTCTCGTCACAAGTGGGTTGTAGCTTGACGTGTAAGTTCTGCGCTACTGGACAGATGAAACTCAGAAGAAACTTAGATCCTGCAGAGATATTTGACCAAGTATCTATGCTTAATGAGCAATGCAAAAGTACCTATGATCATCCACTGAGTAACATCGTATATATGGGTATGGGAGAACCCATGCTCAATTACAAAAACGTCATGAAAAGCATAGATCATATTACAAGTACAGATGGTCTTGCCATGTCACCTAAGCGTATTACAATCAGTACTGTAGGGATCGCTAAGATGATCAGACGATTGGCAGATGATAATAGTAAAGTCAATCTCGCCTTATCCCTCCATGCAGCAGATGATAAGAAAAGAAGTAAAATCATGCCTATCAATGATCAAAATGATCTAACATCGATTGTTGATTCTCTTAAGTACTATTATGAGCGTACTAAAAACCGAATTAGCTACGAATACATAAGCTTTAGAGGATTTAATGATACTAAAGAAGATGCTAAGAAATTAGCTGAACTTTGTAGGTTTTTTCCTGTTAGGGTCAATATAATTGAATACAATCCAATAGATGGCGTAGATTTTGAACGATCTAGCTCAGTCAGTATCGATCTTTTTGCCCAGATCTTACGAGAACACAAGATTATGGTCACAGTCAGAAAAAGTAGAGGAATGGATATAGATGCCGCATGTGGTCAGTTAGCAAACAAGGGTTAATACTGATTTATAACCTTTTTCTTAATACTACTTTTACCACATGAAAAAATTACCCCTATTTATTCTTGTTAGCTTTCTATTTATTAGTGTAAGCGATCTTTCTGCTCAGAATGTAATCTTAGGAACTCCATTAGATATTGATAAGTCAAAATTTGTATTTCTTAATCAAGCAATAAACAATTATGAAATTGTTGAAATAGACATTTCAAAAAATGACATAGACCTAAGCAAAGGAAATAATATGGTCAATTTTAATGTCGTAGTTAGACAGTTTGATTTAAATCTATTTGACAATAATGTCGCCTTAAGTGCAGAATATGATAGCCCTCCACTCCTATTATCTGGTAGCTTAAGATTCGGAGGAAATGTAAGCCTTACCATCAACGATAATTTTATTTATGGATTCATCAAATACAGTGATACTTATATCTACATAGAGCCGCTGTGGTATTTTGAAGGTGACCAACCTAAAAATAGATATGTCATTTATGAATCCAAAAACGTCATTGAAAATAGTGATCATAAATGTGGAGTGGTTGATACGGAAGGTCATCAAAATCAAATTGCACCTCTAAAAGTCACCAATGCGTGTAAGATTACTACATTAGCGATAGCCAATACCCTAGATATGTATGCAGGGTATGGCAATAATACGACCAATGTTATCAATCATAACTTAGGAGTTCTCAATAATGTTCAGACTAATTATAGATCAGAATTTGACACTAACATAGAATATGATGTTGTGGCGCATTTAGTTCCAGTCGATGCGATTTCAGATCCTTTTACTTCATCCAATATTGCAGATACTCTACTAAATGATTTTAGGATCTTAGGTGAAGGTGGTAGAAATAATGGTGGCTCTACAGGCATATTTGGTGTTAATTATAATATGGGTGCTTTATGGACTTCTCGAGATATCTGTGGTTCAACAAATCCAAATACATGTGGTGTTGTTGGCTTTGCGTATGTCGGTGGTAATAATCCTTCACCCTTCGTCATGCATCACATTTTAGAAGATGATTTTCCAGGCTCTACAGCTGTTACCCTTAATGTTATGCAAAGCCATGAAATGGGACATAACTGGAATTTTGGACCACATGATCCAACTACAGGATTTATTATGTCTGCAAATGTAAATGCAACCGATGTTTGGTCTTCAAATTCTCAAAATACAATTTCCACCTATATTTCTAATCAAAACTATCTATCCAACTGCTCAACTTTTGGTAGTCCTATTGCCGATTTTAACCCTATAAATAGTGTTGTATGTGTGGGCACTGCATTCGAATTTGAAGATCAATCTCAATATGGAGCAACACGTTCCTGGACTTTTCAAGATGGCTCACCGAGTACATCTTCGAATGAGAAACCTTTAATTACCTATAATACAGCTGGAACAAAAAATGTAACTCTCACATCTAATAACGCATCAGGATCAAATACAATTACTGGAACAGTAGATGTAGAAATTGAACCAACTATCAATTGTACTCCGAGTAATCCTGGAGGCTCTTCCCAATATGGAGGAGTGAAATCATTCACTTTCGCAAGCATAAGTAACACCTCAAGTGGTTCATCATCTACTAGTAAATATGAAAATTTTGCTTGTAGTCACATTGCTATTTTAGATGAGAACAGTAGTTATAATTTTTCTATGGAACGAGGTACATGTAGCATTGTATGTAATCCTCCTGGCTCCACCAATTGTAACGTTGTTTGTGATCCATGTGAAGTTACTAGAATATATATAGATTATAATGGAGATGGGGTTTTAGACTCCGGAGAAGAAGCTTATACCTCAGGAGGCTCTGGTGGATGCGGTCCTTTTTCTGCTGTAATTAATACACCATCAATTAGCCCCTCCGCAAAAGGAAAAATTCTGCGTCTGAGAATAATTACGGATAATGCAATTATTATGTCAGCTTGTCATAATCCGACCACTGGGGAGGTAGAAGATTATGGTGTGTACTTTGAGCAACCAACATCATCTACCGATTGGTATAGAGATGCAGACAGTGATAATTTTGGTGATATTAATGATGTTCAGAATTCTACAACTCAACCAAGTGGTTACATAGCTAACAATACCGACTGCGACGATACAGACCCGACAATATTCCCAGGGGCAACTGAGATATGTGATGGGCAAGATAATGATTGTGATGGATTGGTAGATGATGCAGATCCTAACGTAACTGGACAGAATACCTATTATGCAGATTCAGACGGAGATGGATTTGGAAATGCAGGAAACATTAGCACATGTGCCTCAACACCACCAAGTGGTTATTCAGTGTATAACACTGACTGTGATGACACCGATGCAGACAATTATCCCGGTAATGTAGAAATATGTGATGGGCAAGATAATAATTGTGATGGATTGGTAGATGATGCAGATCCTAACGTAACTGGACAGAATACGTATTATGCAGATTCAGACGGAGATGGATTTGGAAATGCAGGAAATTCCATTAGCAGATGCGCTACAGCACCACCAAGTGGTTATTCAGTGTATGACACCGACTGCGATGACAACGATGCAGACAATTATCCCGGTAATGTAGAAACATGTGATGGGCAAGATAATAATTGTGATGGATTGGTAGATGATGCAGATTCTAACGTAACTGGGCAGAATACGTATTATGCAGATTCAGATATGGATGGATTCGGAGATGCAGGAAATTCTATAAGTACTTGTGCATCAGCACCACCAAACGGTTATTTAGTGAATAATACAGACTGTGATGACACAGATGACACCATATTTCCAGGTGCAACAGAATTGTGTGATGGAATAGATAACAACTGCAATAACATAGTAGATGAGAATTGTCCCCTTCCCCCATGTGATGGAGTTAATCTTTTTATAGACAATGGCAATATCATGGCAATTAATCGAGCAGAACAAACTATTGATTCAGATGCACTTGTCAATCTTAATTCTGTACTTTACACTGCAGGGAATAATATAGAATTATTGCCGAATTTCGAAGTGGCATCTGGCAAAACCTTTGAAGCAAGAATAGAACCTTGTGTTCAAAACTTTCAGAATGTAGAAGAAGAATCTGGAAAGAGAATCATTAATGACGGTGATATTAAATTAAAACAAATTCCCAATTATTTTGATATAGATGAGCATATAACTATTCAAGTCAATAAACGGGGAAAAACTAAATCTTCTATTTTTATGGAAGGAGAAAATGAAGATATTTACAAGGAATTTCTTGGTCAACTCAGTAAATTGAAGACCGGCACATATAATATATCCGTGAGTAGCGAGAACCATTCTTTCAGTTCTAAGTTATACATCACGCTAATAGAATAACATACGTTTCATAAACTAATATCAAAAATGCCCTATGCTCGAATAAGAAGTAGAAGGGCATTTTCTTTATACAATTAGGCTTATATCTAATTTATGACATAATGAGGTACATATTTTTACCCAGCATTATCATCTTTTTCCATATTTTTAGAGAATCATGATAAGAAATCTTTATACCACAGTTGCGGCCCTTATACTAAGTCTATCTATCCTATGTGGACAATCCACTAATTCGATCTTTGGAACAGAATTAGAGCTCGAGAGCTCCGAATTTGAAGTACTTAATAGTGCCATATCGAATTACAAGCTTTTTGAAATAAACATCAAAAAGAAAGATATAGATCCATCAGAAAATAGTGGCATTATCAATATGTCTCTTGGAGACGACCTCTATAAGATGAGGCTATATCCAGATAATGTAAAGGTCAGCGCCGAGATAGAAAATCTTCCTCATTTGTTAGGAGGAATACACAGTGGTAATGGATCCGTTAGCTTAACTATCAATGACGACTTTATCTATGGATTTATACAAGTTGGGGACACTGAATTTTATATTGAACCATTATGGTATTTTGAGCCTAATGCTTCCAAAAATATTTATGTTTTCTACGATAGTAACAACGCCATAAATACTGGTCAACATACATGTGGAGTGACTGAAACGGAAGCAAGAACTCCAGCCCCTTCAGAAAAAACAAATTCCACTTGTAGAGAAGTTGATCTTGCTATAGCTAATGATTTTTTTATGTTCACTTCTTATTCGACTACAACTGGTGTTACTAACCATAACCTTGGTGTTTTAAATAATGTACAGACAAATTATAACTGTGTATTTAGTGACGATTTATTTTATAATGTCGTAACGATTTTCATTCCTACCAGTTCTCCTGATCCTTTTACAACCTCTACTAATGCCAGCACCGTCTTGAGCAATTTCCGTGCTTGGGCGGGAGGTAATTCTGCTGGTGGAGGAGGAGCTACAGGTGCCAGTGGTGGCTTTGGGACCATTTTCGATATGGCAGCAATGTGGACAGATAGGGACTTTACTGGGTCTACAGTTGGCATAGCGTATCTAAGCAATTGGTTTCATGTAAATCAGGATTTTACATCGTCTGCTACTGCTCTTAGGTTTGTGTGGGCTCATGAGATGGGTCACAACTGGAGCTCTGGTCATGATGGCAGTGGCGCTCCTTTTATTATGGCTCCCTCTGTAGGAACCTCAAACGCTTGGTCAAGCAATTCGATCAATGTAATTAATAATAGAATAAATAGTCAAAGCTCCAGTTTACCGCCATGTGGAGATCAATATGAAGATAATGATGGAGATGGCTTTGGTAGTAATACAATTACAACAACTGGGGGTGTAGGAGATAATACAGATTGTGATGATACTGATGCTACTATATTTCCAGGAGCGCCTGAGCTGTGTGATGGATTAATCAATGATTGTAATTCCACCACACTTCCTCCAGATGAAACTGATGACGATAATGATGGATATGTAGATTGTATTGTAGATCCGAGTGGATGGCAAGCATTTCCAGTATTACAAGGAGAAGATTGTGATGATACAAACAATACTATATATCCAAATGCTCCAGAGCTTTGTGATGGATTGATTAATGACTGTAATGCAACAGCACTGCCAAGTGATGAAGTAGATGATGATAATGATGGATATGTAGAATGTACCATTGATCCAAATGGGTGGCAGACAACTCCAGTTCTAAATGGAGGAGATTGTGATGATACCGATCCTAATATTAATCCAGGAGCTACCGAAATATGTGACAACATAGACAACGATTGTGATAACCTAATAGATGAAGGCATTCCAACTTCATCCTTTTTTGAAGATAACGATGGGGATGGATTTGGAGATCCTAACAAACCTATAGTCACTTGTGATACAGGAATGGGTTTGGTAAAAGATAATCAAGATTGTGATGATACCGATCCTAGTATCAATCCTAACGCTACAGAAGTATGCGATGGCGTAGATAACAATTGTGATGGACAGATAGATGAAGGTACTTCAGCCATGAATTACTATCAAGATAATGACGGCGATGGATTCGGTGCAGGGACAGCAGTTATGACATGCACACCGACTGCAACACAAGTATTACAGAATGGAGATTGTGATGACACCGATCCTAGTATCAATCCTAACACTACAGAAGTATGCGATGGCGTAGATAACAATTGTGATGGACAGATAGATGAAGGTACTTCAGCTATGAATTACTATCAAGATAATGACGGCGATGGATTCGGTACAGGGACAGCAATCATGACTTGTACACCGACTGCAACTCAAGTATTACAGAATGGAGATTGCGACGATACTGATCCTAATATCAATCCTAACGCTACAGAAATATGCGACGGAATAGATAATAACTGTAATAACCAAATAGATGAAAACGGTAGTGCAATGGCCTACTATAATGATAATGATGGGGATGGTTTTGGTGCAGGGACAGCAGTCATGACTTGTACACCGACTGCAACTCAAGTATTACAGAATGGAGATTGTGATGACACCGATCCTAATATCAATCCTAACGCTACAGAAATATGTGACGGTATAGATAACAACTGTGATAATCAAATAGATGAAGGCTTAGTTATGAATTACTATGATGATAATGATGCTGATGGATTTGGTGCAGGGGCAGTTATCATGACATGCACTCCGACTTCTTCTCAAGTATTAGTAAACGGAGATTGCGATGACTCAGATCCTAATGTCAATCCTAACGCTACAGAAATATGTGACGGCATAGACAACAATTGTAACGGACAGATAGATGAAAACGGTACTGCGATGGCATACTATACCGATAACGATGGCGATGGATTTGGTGCAGGTGCTGCTATCATAACTTGCACTCCGACATCAAATCAAGTTTTAATTAATGGAGACTGTAACGATAATGATCCTCTCATCAATCCCAATGCGACAGATATTTGTAATGATAACATAGATAATGATTGCGATGGCATAACTGACTTTGGCTGTGAAGATTGCGATGACATCAATCTTTTTATTGATGATAATAATATTATGGCCGTTCATCGAGCAGAACAGACGATAGATTCTGATGCCTTAGTTAATCTTAATTCAGTCCTTTATACCGCAGGCAACAATATAGAGTTATTAGCTGATTTTGAAGTGGCGGCTGGAAAAATGTTCGAAGCAAGAATAGAACCATGTATAGACAATAGTCTAACAGAAAATGGTGCAAGCGATAATGCAAGAGCAAATGGAAACGAAGATGACATGCAATGGGATCAGTTGCCTTCTATTTTTGAAGAAACTGATATATTAAAAATTACTGTAACATCAAAAAATAACAGCTCAACTGTAATAAAGCTTGATGGTGAGAATCAGAAAATCTTCCCTCAGTTAATCGAAAGTATGAAGTCTCTCAAGACTGGAAAGTATATTTTAGAAGTGAAAAGTCAAGAAAAAATAGTTAAGAAAAATCTGAATATCACAAATAAGTAATTTCAAATCCAAGTGTTGCTAAATCTTGCCAAAATCGAGGGTAAGATTTAGTAACGACTTCTGGTTCCCTAATCATAATATCTGCTAATAATGCCAATGGTGCAAATGCCATAGCCATTCTATGATCTTGATAAGTATCAAAAGTAGGCTCTGACATAATCGCCTTTCCTGACTGCTGCCATATATTATTTCCAACAGAAAATTCCACATCGACTTTTGCTAATTCATTAGCTATAGCTGCTACCCTATCTGTTTCTTTGATCGCTAATGTCTTTAGACCTCGATATGTCATATCCATTCCGGAAGCCGCCGCCATGACTGCAATTGTTTGAGCTAGATCTGGTTGTTCTAAGAAGTCATACGAGAATTCTTTCTGTTTCTGACCATTAGACTTAATCACTATGCCTCCATCTACATTGCTTGTCTCCACTCCAAAATATTTGGATAATTCTACTATCTGACTATCCCCTTGGTAACTGGATTTTTTGTAATGAGACAGCTCTATCTCACAATCATCAGCAATCGAAGCAATTGCAAAATGATAGCTGGCGGATGACCAATCTGATTCTACGATGTAGTTCTGCGGTCGGTAAGCTTGCGACTCAATAGATATCTTATTATTAGTAAATGTACTCGCGATACCAAAAAACTCCATAATAGAAAGAGTCATCTGCAGGTAAGGCCGAGACACAAGATCACCCACAAGATTAATAGAAAGCCCATTCTCAAGTGTAGGCGCTATCATACATAATGATGATATGAACTGACTGCTTATACCTGCATCTAATGAGATCTCATTTTTCTCCTGCTTACTAAAAGATTCTATAGATAATGGCGGATAACCTTCTACACCTAAATAATCAATCTTAGCACCAATTTCTCTAAGTCCATCTACAAGTGGTGCAATAGGCCGTTGTAACATCCTATCCGATCCTGTCAAGACTTGCTTTCCCGGCTGCATAGCAAAGTATGCCGTCAGGAATCTAAACGTAGTTCCTGCATGATGAGCATCATTCGTATCAGCATCTTCACTTAAGAGCTTAAGCATCGTCTGAGTATCATCACTATCAGATAGGTTATCAATTCGGAAATGACTTTCCGATAGTGCCCTTATGAGAAGAATACGATTAGATATACTCTTAGAACCACCGATGTGTAATTTAGCACGGATTGCATTTTTGGGTTTGGATATCCTTATAATACTCATCTAAAGCCATATTATTTCTATACGTTCTTCCGTATCTGGATGCAAGCTTAGACCTACTGGACAATGATGTGCTGCTGCCTCTAGTATTTTCTTATGAGCTGTCGTGTAGTCACCTTGAGGCATAGTTAATGTAATCGCAATCTCCTTAATCCGACGTGGATTACTGTCCATCACTTTAGTGACTGTAGCCTCAGCACCTTCCATATCTATATCATGCCTAGCTGCTGCTATGCCCATAATAGTCATTATACATGATGCTAATGATGTAGCTGCAAGATCTGTGGGTGAGAATGCTTCTCCTTTTCCTTGATTGTCTATTGGTGCATCAGTGACTATGACATTACCTGATTTAAGGTGGGTGGCTTCTGTTCTAAGATTTCCCTTATAAGATACTTTTGATATCATTCTTCTTCCTTATTAGATTTTTGTGGTGCCTTATCTTCTCTGTCTTTCCTTCCGCTGTATTCATTATATTCATTATATCTTATAATGATGTCTTTCACTAGTCTATGTCTCACTACATCTTCTGCTGTGAGAAATAACTTCCCTATACCTGGCAAATCAGAGAGTATATCCAGTGCTCTATACAATCCTGATTTTTGATGTCTCGGTAAATCTATCTGAGATAAGTCACCTGTGATTATACATTTAGCTGAGGGTCCAAGTCTCGTCAGAAACATTTTAATCTGAACTGAAGTAGCATTCTGAGCTTCGTCCAAAATGATAAAAGCATTATCTAAAGTACGTCCTCTCATGAATGCTAAGGGTGCTACTTCGATAACTCTATTCTGCGTAAAGTGATCTAACTTCTCACGTGGGAGCATATCATCGAGTGCATCATATAGTGGTCGTAAGTATGGATCGATCTTATCCTTAAGATCACCAGGCAAGAAACCTAAGCTCTCTCCTGCTTCGACGGCAGGACGGGTGAGAATTATTTTCTTTACCATTCTTGTCTTCAGTGCTCTGACTGCCAGTGCAACTGCCGTATATGTCTTACCAGTTCCCGCAGGCCCTATGGCAAAAAGGATATCATTATTTTCCGAAAGGTCGACCATTTTCTTCTGGTTCCGAGTCCTTGCTTTGATTGGTTTAGAATTTCTACCATGGACAATGACATTACCGCTCGCTGCCTTAGGTGATGCACTAGTAGATTCCCCTTCCTCTAACTCGAATGATAGATTACCATTCAATACATCCTTTACATTTTGAGTATTAAGGACTTCGCTGATACGTAATATTTTGACGAGTTGTTCGAGCTTGGACTTAGCCTTTTGAGTTTGCTTTTTCTCACCTTTGATCTTAATCTTATCACCTCTGGAGGTAAATGTAAGGTCTGGGAATGCCTTCTTAATAAGATTTAGATTGGAGTTATTCTCACCATATAATTCTCTGGGATCTATCCCATCTATGGTCAATACGATTTCACTGAGCGCTTTCTTTCCGATACTTGCTTCTTTTTGATATTAATAACAAAGGTACATCCTTTTTAGTTTTGCCTTTTGAAAAAACTTAATCCCTTATTTATATTATAAATATTCATCATTTGATGATATTTGGGTATATTATTTTAATCTATGCAAATTGTCACTATAATTTCTGATTTTGGGACTAGGGATCACTATGCTGCACTTCTTAAGGGTGCTATCCTTAGTCATAATTCTAATGTTCAGATTATAGACATCACACATGATGTAGATACGCATGATATAAGACAAGCGTCCTACTACTTAAATGCTGTCTGTAAGAGATTTCCGAAGGGAACTATTCATCTTGTAGCAGTGAATAATTACTATGATACTGAATACGAGATTATTGTATTCGAGTATAAAGACATGTACTATATCGGTCCTAATAATGGCGTATTCTCATTGTCATTTGACTCAGTGGACGAAGATCAAGTCTATAAAATAACCTTAGATGAAGATAATAATATGTTTGACCTAATCGCTCACGGCGTCAGTCTTATGTCTCAAGATATGTCAATTACAGAAGTCGGACCACCACTTAACCGATTCGAAAAGAAATTAGATGTACAACCGGTTACTTCTGCCGATGAGATCAGAGCGACCATAATCCATATTGATAAGTTCGAGAATGTAATTATCAATGTGCACAGAGAATTTTTTGAGCATTTTAGAAAAGGAAGAAATTTCGAAATCTTCTTTAAGTTCTATGATCCAATTACCAAAATTAGTGATAACTACAGCGAAGCAGCTGTAGGAGAAGTTGTCTGTTTATTTAATTCGGCAAATTACTTAGAAATCGCCATCAACATGGGTATGGCTGCCAGTCAGCTGCATCTTATGAAAGATGAAACCATTCAGATAAAATTCTATGATATATGATAGTTCGATTAGTCAAAATGGAGTTCCAAGCAAAATATGTAGCTGATTTCAAAAAATTATTTGAAGAGAAAAAAGAGAAAATCAGAGCTTTCCCTGGATGTCAATATTTAGAATTAATGCAAGGTTTAGATGCTAAGGATACAGTATTCTACACATACAGCTATTGGGATACGGAGAAGGACTTAGAGAATTATCGTTATTCAGATTTATTTAAAAATACATGGGCTGCGACTAAGTCCATGTTTGCACAGAAAGCAGAAGCAATCAGTTTACATAAGCTACATACACTCGTATAGGACATGCCTAAGATTCAGACTGACAATTACGACATTATAGTAGATGGCGATTACACTATTCTTAATGATTATATAGAATCGCTTAATCCTTCTAAGATATTCGTAATTGTAGATGAGAATACAGAAGTGCATTGCCTCCCGATTATTAAGAAAAACTTACACCTCGACTTTATTAGTATCAGAATACCTTCTGGTGAAAATTATAAAACCATTGCGACCTGTACAGCCTTATGGCAATCCCTCATAGAGAACCAATGTGATCGCCATAGCCTCGTAATTAATCTCGGTGGCGGTGTTATAGGAGACGTGGGAGGATTCGTCGCTGGCACCTACATGAGAGGCATCAGATTCATCCAGATACCCACCACTCTATTATCTCAGGTCGATGCTTCTGTAGGTGGAAAGCTCGGCGTAGATATGGATAAGTACAAGAATATGATTGGCTTATTTTTAGAGCCTAAGCTCGTCTGGGTCGATACACAGTTTCTGCAGACTTTATCAGATTATGAATTAAAAAGTGGATACGCAGAAGTGATTAAGCATGCACTCATCAGGTCTAAGGCATTGTGGAATCAGATCGCAAACAAAGGTATCTCCTTAGAAGCTCACAGTTGGACACGATTAGTAACTGATAACATCGAGATCAAACGCCTGGTAGTTAAAAAGGATTATAAGGAAGGCGGTCTAAGAAAAATATTAAACTTCGGACATACCATAGGTCATGCTGTAGAAAGCCATTACTTAGATACGGCATCACATCTCAGCCACGGTGAGGCGATCGCTATCGGTATGATATGCGAAGCTTACCTCAGTTATAAAAAAGATCTTATTTCCGAATCAGAACTTTCTGAACTTACAAGCTACATCCAAAACTTATATCCAGAAAACAAAAACCTATCATCCATATCTTCTGAACTGATTGATATTATGCGGCATGATAAGAAAAATGTGAGTGGAATGATATTATTTTCTCTTCTTACTGGCATAGGTAATTGCAGCTATGATATAAATGTCGATATGACTGATATTGTGGATGCACTATCTTACTATGATTCTGTATCAGTAGATGAAATGAAATAAATATAAGACAAACCATATAAATATTACTGGACTTGTATCAGGAATATATTTCGTAAGATGTACATTGGAATCAGGTGAGATAATTATTCGTAAAATGATTGTATATTAATATGAGGTGCATCGCAATAGCTTTTCTTTTTTGTAATTGTTTTTTCTGTTTCTCTCAAGGTAAACAGGACTATAATTGGCTATTCGGTCATGAAAGTGAATTGGAACCCGGTATAGAATCATATTGGTTTGATTTCAATAGAAGTGAAAAAATAGATTCTATGAGAGGTCGTCATCCCATTTCTTTTGTAGGACTTAATGCCTCGATAAGCAATAGGGATGGCAACTTACTGATATACTCTAACGGATGTACGGTAGTGGATCGTAATCACGATGTCATGCCTAATGGGCGCAACCTTAACAACGGAGATTACTTTGAGATGCTGGGGGATTCTTGTTTTCATGGTTACTTAGGTAAGCAAGATATCATGATATTGCCTGATCCTGGGTATGAGGATGGGTATTATATCTTACATAAGCCTGTAATATATTTTCCTCAGCAGAATATTGATTATCGAGAGTTAAGATATTCATATGTAGATATGAATTTGAATAATGGTAATGGAACAGTTACTGATAAGAACGTTGTGATAAGTGGAGAGGATGAGCTATTCTATCGATATTTAACCGCATTAAATCATGATAACGGTCAAGATTGGTGGCTTATAAATCCTATCTATGGGAGTAATGGATATTTAACATACCTATTAGATGAAGATGGTTTTTCAGAAAAATTTATTCAAAATGTAGGACCCGTATTTGACAAATTCGCTTCCGCATCTGGAATATCAGTTTTTTCTCCTGACGGCTCTAAATATGCTCTTTTTAACCCCTACGATAATCTCCTGTTGTATGATTTTGATAGATCGACCGGATTATTAAGTAATCTAAAACAATTAAAAATTAAAGAAACGGAAGAGGTCATCTTATCCTATATAGAATTTTCTCCCAATAGCCAGTTTCTTTATATAGATACCAGAGATAGCTTGTGGCAGGTAGACACGCATGAAGAAAATTTGGCAGATGGGTTAGAATTAATAGATGTTTGGGATGGAACATTTGATCCATTTGCAACCTCATTTTCTGTTATGGCTCTTGCATCTAACTGCAAGATCTATATGGCCAGCGGAAGTAGCACTAATACTTATCACGTCATTAATGAGCCTAATGAAAAAGGCGCTGCATGTGATTTTGTGCAAAGGGGTATACAGCTACCCTTTACTTCTTCCTTAGGCAATATGCCTAACTTCCCTCGCTTCCGTGTAGATGAGGCGGATAAGTGTGATCCTACGATTACGAGTATTTTTGGTGACGATATCTATTACCGTCGTGATATTAGCGTGTATCCTAATCCCGTTAGGGATGTGCTTACGGTGGAAATTCCTGAAGGTCGGAAAGGACAATTGGTTGTCTTAGATATGCAGGGTCAGTTGGTGTCGAGTCACTCCGACTTCGACAGCTATACGGATAAGGTGCAGATCGATTTATCGGGGTTGGGTATTGGTACATACTCAGTAGAATTTCTTCCCACGGATAACAAGGAACATTTGGTTTATACAGCGCAGATTGTTAGGGTGGAGTGATCTTAGAATCATGTAAATCCGATAATCCTATAAATCCTGATTCAGACAAAAGGGATGCATCGAGAGAGGCATACATGATGAGTGTATAGGATCGAGGTCAGAGACCGCGACCATCGGGGGGATTGAGCAAGGCAAGATCTGACAGGCTTTAGAAACCTGTTAGATCTGAGCGCTGAAAAAACTGGTGCCGTACTCAGGACAGAATCTTGATTAAATATCAAACGTAGTTCGCTATGCTCCCGATGGCTATCGGGAGGGCTCTTCTGCAAACTACACTTAACAGATTAAAGTGGAGTAATTTTTTCATCGCGAGCAAAGCATGAGTCGAGTGATCTTCAGCTCGGTTAAGCTAAGTTTAGATTTAAAGAAGACTTTCCTTTCTTCTATACATCCTATTTTAAACTGAAGAAACCTTAACCCTGATAGTTATCAGAATACGCTTTTGCAAATAACGCTTTCCATATATACTGAAACCATCGAATCCTCAAAATCCTGACTCAGACAAAAGGGATGCATCGAGACAGGCATACATGTTGAGTGTATAGGATCGAGGTCGGAAGACCGCGACCATCGGAGGTTTTAACAAAAAGGGGAGTTTTCTACTTTGTCAAAACAAGACTTTCTATCCGTCCACCCCTATTCATTTCTAATCGTAGAGTGTCAGAATTGATGCTTTTGATTTTGACCTTTTTCTCAGCTTTACCATCTTCTACGGTATGCAAATAGTCGACAGCTACCCAGTAACGACCTTGTTCTTTCTCTGTGCCATAATCGACAGTATATCTTCTGTCCGAATCGAAAGTGAAATCCATCTGATTATTAATCTTCTGTCCAGTATCGACTACTTTCCATTCTGTAGTCTTCCATGAGCCATGTAATAATGATTCGTCTAAGCTATCAGTACAGCTGATTATTAATAGGGTAAGTAAACTTGATAGTAATAGAGTCTTGATTTTCATAAGAAAGAATTTATAATTTCTAAGGTAAGAAAAAATTCATCTATATGACTACTACGAATAGAGCTTGGGCAATCACAATTTTTAATATCAACGCAATGGGGAATACCATAGTATAGCCAAATGTGGGAATTCTATTGCCAGCTCTGGATGTGGCAAAATCTAAAATGGCGGGTTGATTAGATACAATACCCATGAGTAAACTGAATGGCATCTTCATCACCTTATATCCTATGAATAATGTTGTCATTGCAGTCACCATACTAATAATAATACTAGCTAAGAAAATCCATATGGCATCGCCACTGACACTTTCTACAAATGAATATCCTGACGAGACACCTATACCTGCAAGAAGCAGGATAAGGCCTAACTGTTGCATGGCAGTATTAGCACTATAAGGCATCGTCCATATAACTGGACCAGTACGACGCAATGCACCTAAGATCAGACTCACAATAAGTGGCCCGCCTGCATAACCTAACTTAAAACTTATATTAGGACCAAAATTAAATTCTATAGCGCCGAGTACTAATCCAATCGCAATACCTATTCCAAAAGTAAATAGATTAATATGACTAGAGGCTTTGTAAGAATCACCGAAATACTGAGATAAGGCTCTCAAGTCTTCTCTACGAGCTACGAATCGTAATCGATCACCAAGCTCAAGAACCGTATCATTAGTAGCGAGCATGTCTACATCGCCTCTCCTGATTCTTGTGATAATGGCATTATATTTCTTAGCCAAACCCAATGAAGATAATCTCTGTCCGACAACGTCAGGATTAGAAACGAATATTCTTCTCACATCAAATTTTCTTCTATCATGATCCAGTCGACTATCTACTTTCTTACCGAGATCTTCTATAACCAATTCTATATCATCTCTACTGCCAACCATCATCACTGTATCTCCGACATTAAATTCTGTATCATAATTAACCAGTGAAAAAACACCAGCCTTATAGATCCTGCCGAATACGACATCCCAATCATATCTCTTCAATAGATCTCTTACTGTCTGACCACTGACATCTTTCTGGGTGATCTCTACAGTAGCACTACTGAGAAAACTCTCTACTGGATAGTCTTTTCTAAGGGCTTTCTTCTCAGCTGAGTAGTCTATCTTAAGGAGCTTCTCCATTATTAGGATGACGATAATTCCGCCCATCACACCCATCGGATATGAGAAAGAATATCCCACTACGGCATCACTAATCATCTCCTGACCTGCATTTCCAAAGCAATTATTGATATAATCGATGACGCCTGCTAGCGCAGGTGTATTAGTTGTAGATCCTGCATATGCTCCTGTAATTGTACCTGCAGAAAAACCAAAAGCGAAAAAAAGTAAAGCAGCCACAATACCAGAGAAACCCAACATGGTGACAATAAATAAAAAATCTCGAATCCCATTCTTCTTATAAGAATCAAAAAAAGCTGGTCCCGAACTCAAGCCTATAGAATAGACAAATAATATCAAGCCCAGATTAGTAATCGTATCTGGTATGCTGAGCCTCTCATCCATAGCCCCAAACACAAGACCTGTAAACAATACCGCAGCGACACCTAAGGAAATTCCTTTGATCTTAATGTTACCCAAAAAGTAGCCTACCGCCGCAACGACGAATAAGAGCAATAATGGATTTTCGCTTAATAACTCAATCATATTACAAAATTACTTAATATATTATCCATAAGCTTTATTAGACCCATATTTAATATATAAGTAATATCTGCCATGACGTAGAGATCAATGCCAGCCAAGAAGCCATGCCTTCAGCAATCACTACATCCAACGGATTATATGCTTGGTGGACACTAAGATTTAAATGTCATCCGGTCATGAATATTTATACAATTTTAACTTTTCTAATGACTATAATTGGTTTGCTATCGTACATAAAATTATGCCTGATCTATTCATCATGTACAAGCTGACATAGGCTACTCCTGATTAGATAGACATTCTTGTCATTTGAGATTATCTGCCTAACTATACATCGTAGTATGTTGAGATTTGAGCATAAGGGCTGGAGAGATGTCACAGAACATTATCGCCGTACAAGTTACTACTGGGCACTATACCTTATACTATTTAAGATTAAGAATTATTTTGAAAATGGAATAATAGAAAACATACGAAGATAGAGGCATGGGATAACTAATCCATTGATTATATTAGTGATATGATCGAGTCAATTATTCAATACTTCACTCATATTTCTTCTGCTCATAGAACCTTATTACTGGTGGGTGGATTAACTTTCTTTTCTTTATTAGAATCCGCAGTGCCCCTCTTTTCATTTGATTATAGTAGATGGAAGCATGCAGGTGTCAATATTTTTTTTACTCTGACGACCATCCTCGTTAATTTTTTCTTGGCGTTTCTACTAGTTTTATCATCTGACTGGGTGATCGGTCAAAATTTTGGATTATTACAACTGGTAGAAATGCCACTGTGGTTATATGCGATCATGGGAGTCGTATTATTAGACTTCTTAGGTGCATGGGTGCCCCACTGGGTGCAGCATCATGTGACATGGATGTGGAAGTTTCATGTCATCCATCACACTGATCAAAATATAGATACGACCTCTGCCAATCGACATCATCCTGGTGAGAGTATAATAAGATTTGCATTTACCATCATGGCAGCTGTCATCTTAGGTGCTCCGATGTGGATGGTATTATTATACCAGAGTCTATCAGCCGTCCTTAGCCAGTTTAATCATGCCAATGTCGTCTTGCCAGTCGCTATCGATAAGGTTCTCAATAAGATCATCTGTACACCTAACATGCATCACGTACATCACCATTATAGACAACCTTATTCTGATACTAATTATGGGAATATATTTTCATTTTGGGATAGAATATTTTCTACTTATATCGCTGTAGATAATAGTAAGATAAAGTATGGCTTAGACACACATATGGATGTACCAGATAATAGCAATATTATAACTATGCTCATGAGTCCATTCAGACCACATCGGCCTGAGATAAAATATAAGAACTCAGAAAATTTATAATTAGGCTTTATCTTTTTTCATGTGGTCATACAGACAACTAATAGATGCTAACCTAACCACCCTGTACGCCAATCGATAGATTAAGAACAACTGCGAAATAATTATAATCGCCCACACGTCATCCATAAACTTCTTGAGCAAGAAGTATAATAATAAACCTAAACCGAGCACAGATAGATTTAAAAGTCCAAGAATTATGTAGCGAAGCGTAAAAGTTCTAACGAAGGCATCTCTGATAGGCTCAGTTATTAAGTATTTGGGTTGTTCATATCCTATCGCCACCTTAGCTATATCTCTGAACAATGCCAAGAGGAAATAGGATATAATAATTATAATACCCAATAACTTAAATCGTCGGATCAAGAAACTTTCTGAGTCCATTGACAATGGATTCAATCCATCCTTAGTGAAAAATAAAGCTGCGATTGTAAGTATTAACAAAGCAATAATTAGAACATAGACCGTCAACCTTAAGTATCTGAAAAATAACTCTGCTCCACCCTTCCAAAACAATAAGGTACTCGACCTCGTATTCTTGTGCCTTACAATCTCTACGATACCTCCTGTATAGAATATTGTCCATATTGTATATACAATGAAAAAAGACATACATGTAGCTATACTAAGATTAAGAGATAGTCCATGCTCATTAATCATATCTATAATTGCTGTATAATCAAATCGACTTGTAAAATCCCCCATCATCAGACTTCTTCCAAATACACTCTCTACAAGATTAGAGAAAGGACCTAATGCGACAAATGCGATTGCAAGATTACATGCATACAGTAAAAACAATACCCGCCAATTAAGCAAGCAACACTTCCATGCTTCTCGATATGATTGTAATATATAACTCATCAGATGAGCATGGTTATCATCTCTAATGTATGCATGAAACTTGTCACACATTTGCCAAGAAAGCCCTTAAGACAATGAGCATCTTGCTCTAATACGTAAGAATTATTGATAAAATTCTTATCGATATATATCTTTTTATTAGGATCTATCTCTGCAGATATTACTTGCGATTCTGATTGTATCTCTATGGTATGAGATCTACTCTGGCCGTCCCATTTATACATCGAATTTGTACCATCTTGGAATATAACTTCTATCTCCACTGGTAATTGTAACCCTTCCAGCCTCTGCAAACTAATTCTACAATTATAGAGAATAGAAGCGTTCTCGATCACATCACAATCGTCTGTATCAGATAGGAATCCACGCTTATCTCTCATTTCCTCGTTGCTAATATTAGTAACTGCATAATCACATATATCCGTACCGTATATCACTTGGTCAAAAAACCAATCCATTCCATTTGGGTAAGCTTCTGGCAATTGCTCGACGACTACTTCATTGACAAGATCTATGAAATCATATCTGCATGGATGCTTGAATTTCCATCTTTGGAAATAGGTTATCATAATCGTGTCCATAATATCTTGGCCTATCATTCCTTCCAAAGTCTGCAACCAAATTGCGACCTTATTATACACAATTTCCTTATAGCCACCATTTGTAAATTCATAACTCTTATAAGTATTGTCTGCGATAGAATACATACCACTCGCATAGAATTCTCCTCTATTGTATTCCTTACTCCCGATCTTGACACCCATATAATCTATGAATGATTCTCTCTCTCCCATATAGGCGTCGAGGATTCTATTTTCATAATAAGTGGTGATGCCCTCATCCATCCAGGGCTCCTCTACCTCATGTGTCGCAATCATCTGCATGAAATACTGATGTATATACTCATGAGTCACTAAAGTCTCCGATGTCTTAAATCCATGAGGAAAAGAACAGAAGGTCAATGAAGTAATCAATGTCGGATATTCCATACCACCTGTATACATACCGTGCACTGGTGGATCTACAATGGACAATGTACTATATGGATAAGTACCCAGATGCTCATCTAAGTATTCCATAGCAAATAAGATAGACCCAAAATATCTATCTGCAAAAAAAGTCTTCTCTGGGTAAGTATAGAGTGAAATCCGAGTATCCTTATAAACTGTATCCTGCACAACATAATGTGGAGAAGTTGTCCATGTGAAATCTATGACATCTTCTGCCCTATAGCGCCAAGTCTTTAGACTATCCCTTTTCTCTTGGCCTATTAATTCTCCAGAAGCAGCTACAATATAATCGACTGGAACAGTGAGATTAACATTATATACACCAAAATCAGAATAATACTCTCCAGTAGAATGGTACTGATGGCAATTCCACTTATCCTCATCAGAGAATCTCATACCTGCTGGCTCTAACACACCCACCTTAGGAAACCACTGAGCGAAGAAATAGTAATCCTTGTTATATCCAGTCCGAGGCATTGTCTGAGGAATTTTTGCTTCCCAGTTAAAGTAAAATGATTGCATCTCACCAGGGAGCACTGGCTCGATGAGAGAAACCTCTAAGACAGACTTATCATTCGTATTATTATCATCTGGTTGCACATACTTTATCTCAGAGATCGACCTATCATTCTCATCTTTAAAAGATAAAATATTACTCCATCCCCAGCCACAATTATCATCTATATTACCACTCAAAAATTCTGGGACACCTCCTTCTGTAAAAAAAGTAGATTCTGTGTTTCTAAATGCATTATAGTATAAATGAAAATAAAGTTTGTCCATAGGACTACTGCTGATATTACGCCAGCTCAGCTTAGTCTTACCCAGTATCTTTTTATTATCTATATCCAAATGGATATCCATATCGTAATTAGCTATACGGGGAGATAGTGATTCCTGACTATTTCCAATAGAGCAGTTCATGATAATCCATAAACTAACTAATGCCCATATAATAATTTTCTTACTCAGGAGGAAATATATTTAGTTTCATAATCATCTAAAATAGAATCTTATCCCTAATAAAAGGGAACAAGCTTGAGCATTTATTATAATTTCGTCCAACTTTACTACAAGATGAATGAGTTCATGACAAGGTTTGCCTTCGTTACCATGTTATTATGGTTAGTGTCTCATGCACTTAATGCTCAGATTATCAATAGGATAGATGACAATATACCTGTTCCTAAGGTACAACTTCTAAGGTCCACCGAACCTATTGTTCTGGATGGTATACTCGACGATAAGCCATGGATTCGAGCACAATCAAACAGTAACTTTTCTCAATATTTCCCTACTGATACGACTTCTGCATGTGGTGATTCTGAGGTTTATTTTAGTTATGATGATGACAACTTATACGTAGCAGCTAAGTGTTATGCACCAGCTGATGCTTTCGCTGTAGAGTCGCTTAAGAGGGATTATGGATTTGGGTCTAATGATAATATTACATTTCTTATAGACACCTATAATGATAAGACTAATGCCTACATGTTTGGTATGAATCCGTATGGAGCCAGACGAGAAGCATTAATTTCTAACGGAGGACGTACAGGCGATAGTTTTGATCCATCGTGGGACAACAAGTGGGATGGTGCTTCTAAGAGATATGATAATTATTGGATCTGCGAATTGGCAATTCCATTTAAGACATTGAGATACAATGACGGTGTAGAGCAGTGGAGGTTTAATGCTTATCGGAATGATGTGCAATGTAATGAGATCTCTTCCTGGATCAATATTCCGAGAGAAAATATTCTAATGGATCTCAAATATATGGGTGAGGTTATCTTCGAAGAACCTCTTGCTAAGCCTGGTCAGAATATATCCATTATACCATTCGTATCTACTGCACTGACTCGAGACTTTGAAGATAATACTCAGAGTGGAGCAGAGTCTAATTTTTCCATAGGTGGTGATGCTAAGATCAGTTTATCATCCAGTCTCAACTTAGACCTAACTATCAATCCTGATTTCTCACAAGTAGAAGTCGATCGTCAAGTAACTAATCTGGATCGATTCGAAATTTTCTTCCCAGAGAGAAGACAATTTTTTCTTGAGAATGCAGATCTATTTGGTAGGTTCGGTTCGCGGAGATTAAATCCATTCTTCTCGCGTAGAATCGGTGTATCTAGAGATACCATCACTGGTAACAATATCTCTAATACGATCTATGGAGGTGCAAGATTAAGTGGCAAACTTAATGACAATCTTAGGGTCGGCTTACTCAATATGGTGACAGCACCACAACAAGAAAATGATCTTCCTACATTTAACTATACAGTTGCTGCAGCAGAACATAGAATCGGCGACCGATCTAATCTGGCATTGATCATGGTGAATAAGCAAGCTATTAATTCTGAAGGTTTTGGAGAGACCGCTGACGATTATGACAGAATCGTAGGATTAGAATATAGAATCGGTTCTAAGAATAATTACTGGAGAGGAAAGACCTCTATTATGAAAGCGATAACGCCCAATGATGCTAAAGATAAGTATGCCCATTATACTCAGATTGATTATAATAGAAGGCTTTATAGAATCTCATGGGAGCATCAGATTATTGGGACGGGATTTGACGCAGAAGTTGGATTCGTTCCTAGGAAAGATATCTTACAAATCAGTCCTAATTTCACTTACAGAATGTTCCCTAAGACCTCTAAGATAGCTCAGAATACAGTCACTCTATTCACTAACTGGATATATAAGTTAGGCAATGATGACAATGAGATCATTAAGAATTTTGAAAGAGAGGAGAACGGTTTTGGTGCAGAATGGAATACCAGTTTCGGTAATAATCATAGATTCAATGCACAGGCACAATATACTAATCTCACATTGCTTAACGACTTCGATCCTACCAGAATACAAGAAGATGATATATTTCTGGCAGCAGGAACATCATATAAGAACGTCAGATTCAGATTAAGTTATAGTACTGATAGAAGGAAAAAAACATATTTCCAATTACGTCCAGGATATAATCAGTTTTTTGGTGGTGAAGCGATCAGTACATCTGGGACATTTACATATAGAGTGCAGCCATATGCTTCTATTTCATTGGAGGCTAATTATAATCATATCGATCTTGGAGGATCATTCGAGACAGCAAATCTTTGGCTTTTCGGACCACGATTAGATATCACATTTACAAAAGAAATTTTCCTGACAACATTCTTGCAATACAATAATCAGATCGACAATCTATCGGTCAATACAAGATTTCAATGGCGATTTGCGCCTGCGTCTGATTTATTCATTGTTTATTCGGATAACTATAATACATTAGATGATCTTTTTGGCAGTCGTAATAGAGGCGTCGTAGCGAAATTGACTTATTGGCTAAATTTATAATAGAAAGAAAGATATATGTCTGCAGCTCAAATCTTAGTTGGTGTATTAATAATTTTCTTTGTTGTGTTTATCACATGGGACCTTTTCGGTGGTGATAATGACAAAAGGAAATTTGGTAAAAAGAAAAGATAAGAATTAGAATGGCAACTTAGCCAAATCGACATTTCCACCAGAAAGTATAATACCGACTTTCTTATTCTCGAATTTATTTCTTTGTCTTGCAATAGCCGCCAATGGAACAGCACATGATGGTTCTATAATGATTTTCATCCTTTCCCAGATTAGTCTCATCGCCGATATAATCTCAGCTTCCTCCACTCTTATTATTTCTTCTACATATTTCTGGATAATCGGAAAATTAATATCACCCAAGTGGGTTCGCAAGCCGTCAGCAATTGTTTCTGAGGATTCGTTGTTTTCTATCTGACCAGTCTGCATAGACCGATAAGCATCATCTGCTGCCATAGGCTCACCTCCGATTGTATTACAATGTTCTCCAAAATGATGTGCCGCTATGGCAGTACCTGCCAGTAAGCCACCGCCGCCCACAGGTACAGCTATATAATCAAGATCTGAATAATCACGAAATAATTCTATAGCTGCCGTACCCTGACCCAGTATGACATTAAGATCATTAGATGGATGTATCATTGTAGACGACTTCTCTCGGACAATGCGATCCGCTTCTGCTTGCCTGGCCTCGATTGTCGATTCGACTTCTGTGATGATCCCACCATAACCTCTGACTGCATCCTTCTTAGCTTGAGGTGCATTCTCTGGCATCACTATATAAGCAGGAATAGATAATCGCTGAGCGGCTAATGAGACAGCCTGAGCCATATTACCTGAAGAATGGGTAACGACCCCTTGTTGTCTTTCCGTTTCTGATAATTTAAGGATTGCATGGGTGGCTCCTCTCATCTTAAATGCACCCATCTTCTGGAAGTTCTCACACTTAAAATATATCTCACAGCCAATCATCTCATCTATCGCTGAGCTCGTAAGTACAGGCGTACAATGGATATATGGCTGGATAAGCTCATGTGCTTCCAGTATTTCTTGCTTATACATGACAACTAAGATAATCGTAATTATCTAAAGCTTCTGTCACTTCATATGCTCTAATGTATGTGAGATTTTTTCTGTTGCTTGAGATGGTGAGATATCTTTAGGACCTCATTACGTATGATGGCTAACTTTCCATTTACCTTACTTGTAAATACAAAGCATAAATCTAATACTGTCGGATTTTTCATCTTAGCGTACAGTTCTATACAACCTAATATGGCACTCATCTCTTTATGTCCGACAAGATCAAAATTAGACTTAAGTTTTGCTGATATCGTTGCTAACGCCAGGTAATCTTTTTGTTCCCCAGCATCCTGCATATTAGCTACCTCTATAGGTACAGTATGCAAGCATACTTCAAACATCTGAAGACAAAAATGTAGATCGTTTTGGTAATGTAGTTTGATTTTATTGAGATCTAACTCTTGGTGGAAGCTAAATCCAATTTTTTCTATATCAAACCCAATTTGGTTTTGAGGGCTTCTTAGCATAGAAACACTCATGATAATTCTAATATTAATTTATGAGGATATCCTCATAATATAGACATCAGAAAACATGTCTTACACTAAAAATCAAATGTAAGATATTGGTCATTTAGCATTATAAAATGTGTAGTTATCAGTATCTTATTAATTCATCTTAAGAATAGGTAAAGTATAGTTCCAGTTCTCTATACTTTCATCTTCGTGCATATAGCCTATCAGTTCTATCTCAATCGAGTGATCACCGCTTACAAGATGCCTCATCGGTATGATATATTGCATGCCTTTCTCTCCTGTAGAAGGATGTACCGCAATATAACTACGTAAACTATCTGTGTATTCTACATCATCAATAGATAAACTCAGTTGTGCACGGATAAGGTCTAATATTTTTTTCCTTTTGCTTGTTTCGTGATTATTTAGCTCCTCTTTCTTATCTACTCTTAATGATTGTATATCTTGCCAGAGTTCTTCTCTCTTGGTTTCGAGATTAGCCATTAGCTCAGAGTTTTCTTTTGTCTGTCTTATAGAATCTCTCAGGGCACGTCTTCGGTCATGGATTACATCTTCTATTTCTTTATACTGCCTGACGATAGCTTCTCTAAGCGTATCATCTACCGTAGGGTGATCACTCCCAAAGAAAGTAAAATTCCATCCCTCCTTATAGATACTTTCTATCTTATGTTCTTTCTCTAATATATCCTCATAGTGTCTATTATACTTTACAAACAAAGAAATATACTTATCTACTACATGATAATGAGATAACCTTACCTTCGGCAATCCATTATATTCATTCAATTTAGCATGTGATGCATTTAGATACTGTCTATGATATAAATCATCATAATACTTAGGATGTATCACTTGTCCATCTGTGATCATTGTACTCATCTCAGGCAAATATGGTGTCTGCTCATTACTAAAATAATTATTGCAAGTGGCGATTAAAAATATGTAAGGAAACGAGAAGAAAAACAATCTACGTGTATACTTATCATCTATGAAATTGTATAATAATGGCCTATACAAGAATGAAAGTGTGATGGTACTATAAAACCAATATATGGGCATATAGAATTTAGAAAAGTTATTATCCTTTACCCTTCTTAAGCCGCCTAAGGTTACGAAGTCAGCAAACACAATTAGACCACCTAAGCAGTAAGGGACAAATATTATCACAAAAAATAATACGGCATTAGTGATTTCCATCCCTAACCACTTACCTATTAAAATCGGCAGGATCATTAAGATTCCAAAGAGCAATGCGGAAACAAAAAATAAAAACAATAAGAATGTATACGAAAATAATACACTACATATCTTTTCTAGTTTTTCTATGAAATCATCATAATCCCCAACCTTTTTCTGTAAGTACTTCGAAAAATAATCGGAGTAATTAAGTTGTTCATAATCTATCTCACCTGAGACATACCGTAATCCGATGGCACCGATCCAAAGTGATCTGAGTATTACATGTAGTAGTAAGTTGATGAAAAATATACGCCATCCGATCGTGAACAATGTCTCAAGAGATTCCATGAATACATTCCCGTTAATCATGCTATTATATTGCTCTAAGTGAGTAATAGCACCACGAGAATTATATACTCCATATAATACAAAACCTGAAATAATCAATTCTAATTGCCAGCTCTCTTGTTGTAATTTTTCGAGCCACTCTCTAAATAATGCTCTGTCTAAGCCACCAGCAGAGTTTTTTTTGACCTTCTTATCAGACATATAGAAAAGGAGTTAGTTTCACGTATTTCGTAATTTATTAAGCAAGGAATATCAATTGTTATAATAATACTCTCTTTATTTTCAATATAATATTATGTACAACTTAAGTTTTCATATTAGTTCTAATCTAATAATATCATATCGAAAGTGTATGATTATTCTATAAAAGCTGTCAATTTTTCTCTGAATATCTATATAACTTGTGTTTTTATAAGACAATCTATATATGTCACTTGTACTAAAAGATCTATGGATAGGAGATACTGTAAGAGTCAAATCATCAGGCAGAATCGGAAAATATGAAGGTATACATGCTAATGGAAAGGCAAGGATTAAGTCGCATGGTAAGGTATATCTCGCCTCTTCTAAAAACTTAGAACTATATGAAGCAGTGGTGCAAGACGAACCTTTGTCATTTGAAGAAGAAGATTCAGCACCATCTACTGACGTACATCAGGTTATCGACTTACATATAGAAACTTTAAACCCTAATCTATCTAATGCTCTCCCAGAACGGATATACGATTATCAGATGAAGGCATTCTTAGAATATTTAGATAGAGCTCATCACTCTTACAAAAATGAATTTACCATAATCCATGGTAAAGGTACTGGCGTTCTTAAACAAAGCGTTATGAATTATATAAAGACAGATAAGCGAGTCAAACTATATGAAACCATTAATAATGGGGGTGCTGTGAGAATTATATTATAACTTAATTTTGCCGACTAACATCCTCCCATTTCTAAATCCGCCAAAAGCGATATGCTCATTATCAGTACAAAACAGATAAGGTGAAAAAAGGACATCTTCTTCTCTCTCTGAAAATAAAGAAACATCAGAGCTAATCTCTCCAGATGAAGTAAGGACGATCATATCTGTAAACTGACGCCCCTTCATACCTGTCGCTTTAGCTTGCTTCTTTCTCTTTGTATCATTAAACATGATATAATATTGATACCCATCATAAGCCATGGCATAAGAAGTGGAAGCACTCACAGGAGAGTCGTAGTTTTTCTGAATAAAAAAAGTATGGATTAATTCCCCAGTAGAACTAAAACGAGGGATTACTAATTCTCCAGAATAATAGCTGAAACTTCTAAAATTATTTACTCCAAAGGCATTGCGATTAAATCCGTTATTATTATTGACAATCCTAACCTCATAGTTCTCGGACACAAATCCTGTAGACCCATTATCAAAAAACAGACCTTCCTCTATCACATAATCATGACTCATATTTTTCCATATCTCTTTCTCAAAGGCATGTAGCTTCATCCCTGTGTGTTCTAAGTCAGCGCTACATTCTGACCAAAACAATCCACTCATCCTGTAACTCTTAGTACCATCACTATAGAATCCCGCTATTACAAAATCAGATGATGACTTATCCTTAAAAAACAATCCTGCTTCGACAATCCCATTTTTCTTATCTATCGATATATTATTACTAACAATGCCTGACCGGTCTATGCGGTATACGACATATTGGGTACGTGGCAAGTTCTTTCGCTTGAGAGGAACGATGCCTTTATCTAACTCTAAGTCTTTCTCTAATTCCGCTAGCGCATATACGATACCGTCATTAGAAATTTTAATCGACTTTATATCGAATCGATCATTAGACATATTATAATCATAAGAAGCTCTCCAAGACTCTTGTAATCCAGAATCCCATACTACAACAGAAACAATCTCGTCTTGATTATGACTAGATGGCATCACTACATTTACAAAAGCGAGCTTAGTGCTATCTGGTGACATGACAATCCCTCCATTTTTTCTTACATAAGCACCATAATTATTAAACATATCAGATAATCGAGATCTCGCTACATCTTCATATTTTTCAAAATAGATTTCTTCTGGATCAGTAAATTTTCCATCTCTATATCTACATACATATATTATCCACTCTTTATGTTGCTGAGATAACTCATGGATATAGAAGAAAGTATCAGAAGGAGTTGTAATAATTTCTTGGATACGGTAGTCTCTATTTTTACTAAAGAAATTCCAATCCTCTTCTTCTATAAGATTATGGTTAAGATCATAAGTATACAATAGTCGATTCTCATTACGTTCTGATATGGCGTAATAGCGATCACCTACAATGCCTAAGAGCTTATATGTTGCATTTCTTTCTATCTTATTATTACGCTGACTGGCCCACTCTACCTCATACTGAGCATCCAACGTACTGAAGCATAACATTAATAGAATTCCAAAACTGATGGTCATTAACAATCGGTGCATCATAGAATAAAAAATTGACAGTTTCTAAATTAAATGATCTTCCCAAATACTGGTATAGTCAAAATTTCAAAGATTAAAAATCTATGAATAAAAACATCAGTATAAGATAGTTGATTAAAATAGAAAACGTCTGTCTTCACTATAAAGTTTGATGCTAATTATATTTTAAGAGGAGATTAATGATAAAAAGTCAGCAAGAGCTGTAAGCCTCTATTCTTAAGATCTATATCCGCAATTTCCGTCCCGTCAGAATTAGTAATATGGTAGGTATATACTGTATTCATCGATTGATTGTAATTGACATTGACATCTAGGAAGTGAGTCATCTTATAACTGGCTCCTATTATAAATGATAAGAAATGTCTATTCTCTGCGAATGAGGTCAAATTATAGCTCTCTCTATCAGAGCCTTCTCCCAAGTGTATCATGTAATTATACGATACCCCACTCGAAACAAATAGACTATGAAGTAATCTTCTATGAAAGACAAATGGTAGATCAAAATAGACACCTTCATAATTAACACCTTCTGCCACTTGTCGACCACCTTTCCAGCTAAATCCCGGAGCAGCAGATATTCTTGCGTTAGGTGTAAAATGATAAGCTGTCCAAATACTAAAAGAAGACTTAAGTATAGTCTCAAAAGTATAACTGTTACTGACATCACTGACCATACTTTCCTTATAATCCGAATAACTCATACCGATACTAATGCCCTGCTCCCATCGAGACTGCGACTGAGATAGTAAGGCAACACTCAATGTCAGCATGCCTAATAAAACAAAATATCGTATCAGAGAAACTATAATAATTAAGTTGATTTTAGAATAAGTTACGGCAGATGATATAGCTATATACCATATTATAACTGCTTATTAATAGCTATATTATCCAGCTTCACTTAATTATTGTACGAATATTAGAATTCTATAATATGAGGTGATTATCTATCTTTGTCTAAAATTTAAATCTTGAAAACAACAATTACCACCTTATTTTCTGTGCTATTATTTCTTAGCTTAACTACTGGTGTATTCTGTCAGGCAGGTATAGAAATCTATGGAGGAATCAGCGATGCTAAGAACAAAAATATGAGCATCACACCAGAAGGCACCTCTCATGCAGGATGGCATGCTGGCGTAGATGCCAGACTTAATGAGGGTAAGATGTATTTTATAGCAGGGTTACAATATCATGTCATAGACTTTATTGCCCAAGAAGATAAGTCATACTTCAGTTCGGATGAGAGCTATAGCTGGACCAAAGTAAGAGTAGGTCTTGGCTATAATGTGATCAATATCAACGAGAATGTTTTTTTTCGAGGGCATACCCTTTTGAGTTTTAATCTTATCAATGGCGTCCCTTCGGAATCACTTAATACCAGAATCACAAATTATAATTCTGGAACTGCTGGACTTAATTTAGGTTTAGGTTTCGATGTCTATAATTTTACAATCGGGGCGGCTTACGAGATAGGCTTCTTTAAATTAGTCACTATGATGCCAGAAACCGAAATGGATTTTCTGACTTTGAGTATAGGATATAAGATATAGAGGCGAGCATTATCGATTAGCTCGATATTTACCCTCACGATTCCTGATTACCCTTTGACTTTAATTCCAATATAATAGGTCCTCGGCTGAGCTGGGCCGTAGACAAAGTTACTATCTCGATTCTTCCCGATGTCAAATGTACCCTGATAAGCACTTGTGATATTTTTAATGCCTCCGTACAGCTCTACATTCGAGCCTATCTTATCTAAGTCTATGTTGTAGGAGATCTTTGTGCTCAGTTCAGAAAAACTCTCTGAAGTTATAATTTCGTTTACTACCTGGTTAGGAGCGCCAGCAAAGTGTGGTACTTTCATGGCGCCAGTATATACGTAATTAAAATTTGCACTCCACTTCTTGTTAGGAGTCAAGTTAAGATTCGCAAATCCGTAATGATCTGGCGTCCTTATGAATTCTTTTATTCCATCGACTTCTTCTATATACTGCACCGCATTATCAAAACGACTCGACTGTACCGTAAATCCAGACTCGACCTGAATCTGGCGATTATAGTTAGCTCTGAACTCTAAGGTTGCACCTCTAACCGTTGCAGCTTGTCCGTTCTTCTTAACGAATACTTCTCCAAAGTTATCCTCACCTATCGGATCTAAAAAGAATGCATCATTAATTCTTGTATAGAATCCCTCCAAGGTTATACCTCCAACAAAGTGCTCAGTAGGCTTATCAAAATTAACTGAAGCAGAATAGTTATTAGACCGCTCTTGCACAAGATCAGGTGAGAGATTAACTCTCGAGATGCCACCTCCAGCGAATGCAATATGCAGATCTGTATCAAGTGCTTGAGGTGCTCTGAATCCTGATCCATAACTCAATCGAAATTGTGTGAAATCACCTAACTTGTATAGAAAAGATGCTCTAGGGCTCAGAATAATATCCTCTACAAGATTATGCTTATCTAATCTAACACCACTCAGTAACGTAACTGATGGCAATATCTCCCAGTCACTCTGGAGGAATAAGCCGATATCCTTAGTAGTCTGATCTATAAGGTAATTATAGGTGTCGATCTGGTCATAGACGTTATCATAGATATATTCTGCTCCGATTGTCAGGACCTTCCGTCCTATTATTACATTATCTAACTGATGATTAAGCTGGATTCCAGTATTATAAGTAGCTACTTCTGACAGACCATATGGTGGATTCTCAAAGTGATTCTGCAGATCTTGTGCCTCATCAGGTAGTATGCCAGTATAGTGATCTCGCGTCGTGTTCTGCCATGCCATATAACCTATTAGTGAGGAACGATTATTATTAAAACTAATCTGATGGTCAGCACTAGCCATCCACACACTATGAGTCCGTTCCTCTGACTGAGTAGATAGATATGCTGGTCCATCTATCATCTCTCCTCCATATCTATACTCATTAAGGTGACTAAGACTGAGTTCGATTTTTTGATTTTCTTTAGGAATTATATATACGGTAGTACCGATGGAGGTATTATCGATCAGTGGTATCTCAGAAAAGTTATCATCATTATGATCATAGAATCCTCGTTCTCTTCTATTGAGAAAAAAAGATGCGCCTGAGTTTTCATTATCGGATACGAATAAAGCGTTAGCCGTGAGTTGGTGATCTGATGCTTGACCATTTATACTTTGGTAATTATAATTCAGCTCATAGCTGTCTTCCTTCGGAACCTTAGTTATTACATTAACAGTACCTCCTATAGCACTCGATCCATATAGAGATGAGCCTCCTCCTCTTATGACTTCTATCCGTTCTATCATATTAGCCGGTAATTGTTCTAATCCATATAATCCAGTTAGAGGACTGAATATCGGTCGACCATTAATAAGTATCTGAGAGTATCCTCCTGATAGACCATTAATACGAAGTTGTGTATAATTACATGTCTGGCAATCTGTCTCTACACGAATACCAGGCTGGAACTTAAGTCCCTCAGAGAGATTACAAGCTTGCACATTATTTAAAGTCTTACTATCTATCACATTGACCACAATAGCCGAGCTGGTTTTTCTCTTAAATGTTTTAGTACCTGATACAACTATAGCATCTAAAGTCAAGGAGGTCTCAGAGAATCGTGCATCTAACGATTGTGTACCATGATTAACGACCACTTTCTGGGACACTGGCTGATATCCTATATAAGACACTTCCATGTCATAAGTGCCATATGGGATTCCTGATATCACATAGTGACCTTTCTGATTAGTAATAGCACCGAAGGTAGTGCCAGACAATGAGACGGTTGCATATTGTATTGTCTCATTCTGATAGGAAATCGTACCAGAGAGTTCGCCGCTCTGACAGTAAATAATATGCGGTATAATCATCCAGAGAAGGAAAATAATTATGCTATTCGATCTAATTTGGGATATATTGTGAGAACTCATGATACAAAGTTAGATATATCTAACTTATTAATTAGAATAATCTTAAAATTGTTTTCTAAAAAGCATATACATGTCATCTATTACAAAGGAAAATTACTTGAAAGCCCTCTTTTTCCTTAGTGAGAAAGACGATGAAATTTCTCTATCAGATTTAGGTAAAGCAATGAATGTCAGCAAACCTACTGTCAGTGATATGGCCAAAAAATTAGAACAAAAAGGTTGGATAATCTATACCAAATACAAACCTGTTAAAATAACGGCTGCTGGCAAGAAAGCAGCAGCCCTTGTTATCAGAAAGCATCGATTATCAGAAATGTTTCTGTCTAAGGTGATGGGGTTTGGCTGGGAGGAGGTCCATGAGATTGCTGAAGAGTTAGAACATGTTAAATCTGACAAATTTTTTGACAGAATGAATGAGATTATGGGCTTTCCTCCCGTAGACCCACATGGCTCACCTATCCCGGACAAAGACGGGAACATGATTCTCAATGATTATATACCACTTAGCGAAGTTTCCAATCATTGTAAGGTTATATTCAAAGCTATAAGAGACGGCTCTACGGAACTATTACTATTTCTTAATAGAAAAGAATTAAGCTTAGGTATAGAAATATCAGTCTCGGAAATAGAGCCTTATGATAAGTCGGTTAGTGTATCTTATGGTAATGTGGAAAAGTTACAACTAAGTCATTCCATTGCGATACGGTTGTTAGTTGAGCTGGTCTGAAATTATCATCTCCTAAGAATCTGATCTATACAGCATTCTTACTTTTAAGCTGTTGGATATTTTGCCAAGTCAGCCCTATTCCTACAATAGCTCCAGATATTCCTATCATAATCTGATCAGAAAAGGCTAATCCTATTCCACATATCACAGTTATTATTCCAAATGCGATCCATATTTTTTCTGGACGTGTATTTATCTTTTCCAAGCTTTCTTTATTTACTGATATTAATTTTCTGTGTTGTACTGCTTTTGTTTTGCTCCAGTCTGAGAAGATAGTTGCCTGCAGGAATCTGAGTAGTCACTACATCGTGTGCAATATTATTCTGCGCCTCGGAGATGAGACGTCCATTGATATCTAAGAGATAATAAGAAAAGTCTGTTCCACTCTTAGAGGTCAATCTAAGCTTGTCAGACATAACAACAACTTCTATGTCATTATATTCTTCTATTTCTTCTAAGCTCGTAGAGATAAGCTCACAATCATAGTTACTTGGTGGCATCTCTAGTGGTCCGGTAGGTGTCAGATTCTTTCCATCAAATGCTGGGTAATCTAAAGGATACTTTTCAGTTCTAAAAATATATCCTCCACTTTGGATTTCATATTCCCATACCACTTCTCCCTCCGGTGTCATCTCAAAGAGTCTCGAGTTACGACCTTCTGTAACGAAAATATTACCATTAGGCATGACCTGAGCTCCCGATGTATATTCTGAGAAAAATTGAGGACCAAAAGTCCTACTATTTATACTAATCGTCTCGTCATCTAATCCGAATGGAAGTATACCTGGTGGAATAAATATACCCTCGGCATCCATAGCGGGATCTATTATTTCTACTGAAGAATAATTTCTTTCTGAAAGCCCATTGTTATATATCATGATCTTCCCCTTGTGCTCACCATAGTTAATCCAATTAGGATTATGCTGATAGTATAGATTTCTATCTGCTTCTCTTCCATAGCCATAGTTCTGATCGTTACCCCATCGGAATAGAATGTCTCCTCCCTTATCATGATAACCACCTGAGCTTCCACTTGCTTCCTCAGTGGTCGTAGAATGATCGATTATTATAACCTCACTTAATTTCCTAACGCTAAGTACTATGAGATCCAATTCCTCATTATAATCAAATCCATTAATCATAAATGACTCGCCAGCATTCCAATCAAAAGTAGATATCGCATCCATATCTAACTTACGTGGATTATCAAATACAGATCCATAATTAGCTAAGCTCTGGTCTCTTTCTTGTATCATGTGGTCTTTAATATTCCACTGCCATACAATCTCTTCAGTTGTAGGATCTATCTCCAATACGACATCTATTCTCTCTGGATTTCCATCTGAGAGATCATAACCTAGAGCTCTAAACTCAGAGTCAGACAATCGCTGTCGCCCTAAGCACAAGTAATGATCATTAGACATAAGAATAACTTCATATACAAGCACTATATCTATAGCATTATAGGCAGTACTACTGATTACGTTATTATCCCAATCTCTCCTTATTATTCTATTATCTTTTAGATACAAGAGACTTCCATCTGGGAGTAACTTTGCATGTAAGTCTGTTTGTCTTACTTCTTCCCATACATTGACAATTTGACCACAATTATCTACGATATAACTTTCTAGAAATGTCTCGAATAAAGTGTAACTTTTAGTAGCTTTATTAGAATTCAATTGTATGCCATTTTGACTATACATTAATCCACAGGAGAATACTATTGAGAGAAGGAAAATCCTTTTTAGTAAATGAATCATATCTATAAAAGTTTGCTTAATGTTAAATCTATGGCTTAGACAGTTAAATATATGCTTTGCGTTGCAACGAATTCATATTTTAATCCATCATTAACTATATAGCAAAGACAATTGATTAAGAAAGTACATGCAAAAGAAGGATATAATGCATAGATGATCTATTCTCTTTAACTTTCGTACTAAATTTATAAAATCATTTAATAAACTTCCAAAAGGAAACGAATCACCTATCTTACTAAAATATTAATTTGTATTGCATTACTGCTGAATGGCATCTGTTGTATGGCGCAATTTGAAAATGGTTGCATTACGATAGATTTCGAAACGTTTCCCACAGGTCAGCAACCGACTGAAGGTCTTGTCATTAACAATCAATTTAGATCAGTATTCGGATTAAGTTTTTCTTTAGAAGATGGGACTGATCCTATTCTCTCTGAGGTCGGTGGTGCTACGACTGCGTTTGGTAGTTCTGAAGGTGGTGATACACCAATACCTCCAGATGCGATGGGGAGGTTTTTCTTGACAGATGATGGTGAATTGTCTGGTTTGACTTCTTCTGCTATTATTTTAGATTTTCAGATTCCGATAGATAGTTTCGCTGGTTGTATCGTGGATATTGATTTCTCTGAACAATTTATTATACATGCTCGGGACGAAAACGAGGAGATCATTTTAGCTGATACTATATCTGATGGTGACCCTGGTACAGGTGATGGATTACTGACTTGTTGGGGATTTAATCTTCCAGGATGTGAGGGAAAGATACATTCTATACGGTTTGCAGGATTTAGGACTCAGTCAGGTGCTTTTGGGTTAGGTCTTGATAGTTTTAGTTTTTGTTACTCTGGATTAAATGTCGATTTTCAACTCGAGGACGCAACCTGTTCTAGTCCGGGAAGCTTAGAGATTATACCTACTACTACTGAGACTTATATGTATTCAATGGATGGCATTAATTACTCTAGTGATGCAATATTCTCAGACCTGGATACAGGTACTTATACAATTTACATATTGGATAATGAAGATTGTTCTGCCATGGTAGATATCGTCATAGATCCGCCTCCTGAGGCTTCATTAGAAGCAGTCCCTATACATACAACTTGTGCCTCAGATAATGGAATCATCATGCTCAATCTTGAGCCTGAGTTAGGAGCAATCTATTCTATAGATGGCATCGAGTATCAGTCGGATAGTATTTTTACTGATTTGTCTCCTGGCATGTATACCATGACAGTTAGAGATACTAACGATTGTTTCTACACGCAAGATATAACCTTAGACCCTAGTGTCGTTCCCATAATAGATAATATCTCTAATACAATAGATACGTGTAATGTCGGAGCTGGTACGATAAGCTCTCTTGCCACTAACGGTATCGGCATAACTGGGCCATTAGAGTATTCTATAGATAGTACTAACTTCATTTTTGAAAACACATTTACAAATCTATCAGAAGGAAGCTATACGGTCACGGTAAGAGATATACAAGGGTGTACTGCAGAGGAATCTATAGAAGTATCTGGGACACATGAGATTACTACCAGAAGCATAGATGCTGTCATACCTGAGTGCTATATGGAAAATGGCACATTAGAAATAGATGTCTCAGGAGGTACTGGTGACCTCATGATTATAGTTAACGGACAGGAGGTTTTTGATACCATCTTAACGAATCTCAGTTTTGGATTATATTCCATAGAAATAATCGACGAATTAGGTTGCACACAATACGACACAATCAATATACTACCACCTATCTGTCCTATATATATACCTAATGTATTTACCCCTAACGGAAATGGTGCAGAGGAAATCTTCCAGGCATTCGCCCATCCCGAGTATCAGGTTGGTATCATAGATTATAGGATCTACGATCGATGGGGAGAACTCGTATTCTTCTCTGGGCAGTACTCTATCCACACGGATGAGTTACAATATTGGTGGGATGGTTACTTCAATGGTAAGCCTGCTATGCAAGGTGTCTATACTTATCTTATAGAGGTCAGACATCCCGATGATTCTGAAGAACTCTATAGTGGTGACGTTACATTGCTTAGGTAGGATTCTAATTCATTTAGAATCATTTATCTTTCTCTATTCATTGGCGTCGATTTCTGAAACTTCTTTTATATGATTTAGGACCCTATAATGAATTTTGTGTATAATATAGTTAGACCATTGGCGCCAATAAAAGTCAGGTTTGATATTATGGTAATAGACCTACCAAAAATGGAATCAATACAAACAATGCTATCCCATAATCTCCGACGCCATATATACACCATAAAATCAATGGTATAGATACCATTATAGTCAGAAATACAGAAATCAATTTTCTTTTTCTGATATCTGCACTTAATAATGAATCGAAAATTTTCATTCTCATTTTGGTCTAAAATTATCCCAATATCACGCAGTTATTTTAGTAACTTCTGAAAACACAACCCCAGATTTATCAACTTGTTGCAATTGACAATTTATTACCTGATTTTCAAAATTAGTCTGATAAGGTAATTCGACCTTAATATAATTATCAGTAAAGCCTGTTAACTTATCTCCATTATATTTAGATTCTAACAGCACTGGTCTTTGTGTCCCTACATGTACATTATAGAATGCCCTCTTCTTCTTCTCCGATAATATTCTGAGTTTTTCATTACGTTCACGTCTGACATTCATAGGGACTTTCTCTACTATATCTACGGCATGTGTATTCTTTCTCTCAGAATATGTGAATACATGGAAGTAAGACACATCTAACTCTAATAAGAAATTATATGTTTCCATAAAATGTTCTTCTGTCTCTCCAGGAAATCCTACGATCACATCTACTCCGATACAGCAATGAGGCATTACGGACTTAATATATGCGACTCTCTCCTGATAAAGTTCTCGCTTATATCTCCGACGCATACTTTTGAGTATCTCATTACTCCCACTCTGCAATGGCATGTGGAAATGTGGCATAAATTTGTCGGAAGCAGCGACAAACTCTATGATCTCTTTATTACATAGATTAGGTTCTATGGAAGATATCCGATATCTATTGACGCCTTCGATCTGATCCAGTTCTTTGATAAGATCTATGAATAAGGCTTCTTTCTTAGGTTTAAGCCCTTCTATCACTTCAGTACCATTGCCGAAGTCTCCTATATTCACTCCAGTAAGAACAATCTCTTTGACTCCCTGGGATGCAATATTTTTAGCATTCTTAATGACGTTATCGATAGTATCACTTCTGCTCTTACCACGAGCCAAAGGTATTGTACAGAATGCACATTTGTAATTACAACCATCCTGGACCTTAAGAAAAGAACGTGTCCGATCCCCTACCGAGAATGCATCTATAAATGAATTAACATGATGAATATCTCCAGCTCTTACTTTGCTCTGACCTTCTACATCGTTAAGTGTATCTATATGGTTGAGTATATTGAATTTTTCTGCAGCACCGAGTACGAGATCTACACCTTTTATTTCGGCGATCTCTTCTGGTTTAAGTTGTGCATAACAACCTACTACTATGACCTTAGCTGAAGGATTATATTTCTGTGCCCGTCTGACTTCATATCTACATTTTCTATCTGCAAAATCTGTAACAGAACATGTATTTAATACATAATAGTCAGCACCATCATTAAAATTAAGTACACCAAAACCAGCATCTTCGAATTGTCTGCGAATAGTAGATGTCTCTGAGAAATTGAGCTTACATCCTAAAGTATGAAATGCTACAGTCCGAGGTGTTGCCATAGCTCAAAATTACACAAAATCACTATTTGTATGCAGCTATTACTTTAGGAATAAGTTCTGAAAATAGATCAAGTGCTGTAGTACTTACACCAGTAGGGTTAGCATAGTTGCAGTGATCCCCAATCTCAGTAGCCATCATTTTACTTAATCCCCAGTTGCTGTACGCTCTTTGGGTTAATTTTCCATACCAGATAGTGTGGAACTTATCGTGCCTGATGTCATTATCTACTAGTTGTAGTATTTCATCTATAGCAGTTTTTTCTCCTTCTAAAATTTGGAAAAATTCTCTGTCTTGATAATGTAATATACCTGTGACATTTAGTTTTGCATTTCTGATTGCTAATTCCTCAGATATGCTACACAACTCATCACCACTGAAAGCTCTCACTGCTGGCGCAGTATGAAAGACGTTGTAAAGAACGACCATCGCTAAATGTTTAAATATTCTATATTGCTAATGACTAATGACTTAAAAAAACCCAATATAATATTAAGTAAAATATTAATACATAAGTAATTATTAGTCAATTATTTGCAATATATCTCTATCCCAAAGGGATTACCATTAAAAGGGAGGCCTAATTAGGAATCTAATTACTCTTGAATACCTTTCCATCTTTCATCACGAAGGTAACTTGTAGTGTCTCATTAATATCCTTTAGAGGGTTGCCATCCATTGCTATAATATCTGCCATTTTTCCTATTTCAATAGTTCCATAATCTTCTGTCAGATTAAGTAATTCGGAAGCATTAACTGTTGCTGTCTGTAAGGCTTCATAATTACTCATACCCACTTCTGTCATATATATGAACTCCTCTGCGTTATCGCCGTGATAACTCACGCCAGCATCGGTCCCAAAAGCAATCTTGACACCTCGGTTATAAGCCTTCCTAAATGTCTCTTGTATCATCGGTCCGACTTCAAGAGCTTTAGGTACAATGATCGATGGATAGAAACCGGGTTCTTTGGCTTTCTTTGCCACAAACTTGCCAGCAGAAATTGTAGGTACATAATAAGTCCCTTTCTCTATCATCAGGTCCATAATTTCCACAGTCATCATCGTACCATGTTCGATGCTATGTATCCCGCCGAGTACAGCCCGTTTCATACCTTCAGCTCCATGTGCATGAGCTGCAGTCACATATCCATAGTCATTAGCTGCATCTACGACTGCTTTGACCTCTTCTACTGTAAATTGCGGTCCTTTTCCATCTTTAGCTACACTGAGGACACCTCCTGTTGCGGTTATCTTAATACAATCTGCGCCATTTTTATATCTCTGTCTAACTGCCTTATATGCATCCGATGGACTATTGATCACACCATCCTTTGGGCCCGGATCTCCTTTCAGTTCATCTTTTACGCCGTTAGATGGATCGGCATGTCCTCCAGTCGTAGCTATAGATTTCTCAGCAGTATAGATTCGAGGACCATCTATCTCACCAGCGTTGATTGCATTACGTAGTGAGACATTCACACCTGTGCCTCCGAGATCTCTAACAGATGTAAATCCTGCAGCAAGTGTCCGACTACAATACTTCACTGCACCGAGAGCAATATCTGATTTGTTCTGACTGAATTTTTCTAAGTATCTATTCTTGCCAGACTCATGTTCTATATGGATATGCATGTCCATGAATCCTGGACAGACTGTTTTCTTTTTTAGATCTATAATTTCTATGGTATCTGCTTCTGTCGTGAGGTATCCGCTCTCTATCGTCTTGATTCTATTATTATCTATTACTATAGTTACTTCTATCTGGATCTTCTCAGACGTCATATCTATCAGCTCACCACAGTGTAGGTACTTGGTCTGAGATAGTACTTGTATTGAGAAAAATAATATTGAGATTATGGTTAACCACTTTATCATAAGTCTATATTTTTAGTTTGGAATAAATATTGAACTTAAGTTAGTGATAATTCTCAATATCACGTATAGAAGAATAACGTTACACATATAGACTTAAGTAAGTATGAGTGTTGTGTAAAAAGCAAATTCAACTAACGTACTGGAAGAGATAAACAAAATCTATCCTCCAAGTGCCGCAGCACCACCGACAATCTCTAATATCTCATTAGTAATAGATTCTTGTCTTGCCTTGTTGTAAGCAATCTTAAGATCACGTAATAAATCATTAGCATTTTCTGTGGCCTTATCCATCGCAGACATCCTTGCGCCATGCTCTCCTGCATTGGTATCTAAGACATACTTGTGGAATGATGTCTGCAGAATACTTGGTATAAGTTCTTCGAGTAATTTTTCTTTCGATGGTTCGAATAAGTAATCAGCGTTTGGCTGTGTATCTTCTGATACCTCTAACTTAGGTACTGGAAGAAATTGCACCGCTTTAGGAGTTTGTACAGCGGCATTTTTAAATTGGCTATATATGACATAGACCAAATCATAAACACCAAGCGTAAAGTCGTCCATCATCTTCGCTGACATCGTGGACATATTATCATAAGATAAGTCAGAACCGAGAGAGATATAATCTGTAATGAAGTTGCATCCTTTGCATCTATTTTTTAGATAATCATATCCCTTTTTTCCGATACATATAATGTCAATTTTACTTCTGTCTTGGAAGGCTTCATTTTCATTAAGAAGCCTAACCGTAGCTTTACCAATACTTGAATTAAAAGCTCCAGCCAAACCTCTGTTAGAAGTATTAACTATTATAGCAATCTTTTCTACAGGTCTTTCCTTAGCGAATGATACGCTTGCATCTCCTTCTACATTGCTCAAGATGTTAACCATCATCTTATTAAGTCTATCTGCATAAGGTCTCATTTCTGTGATAGCTTGTTGGGCTTTTCTTAGCTTGGCAGCAGACACCATTTTCATGGCTTTAGTTATCTGCTGTGTAGACTTCACAGATGCGATACGTTCTCTTGTTTCTTTAAGTTGACCTGACATGGATGCCTATTCTTTATATTAGAATTATCTATTTCTTATTATGCATATTGCTTGCTCATATCTGCAGCAAGATCTTCTACAATCTTAACAGCATCCTTGTCTAACTTTCCACTTCGGAATGTCGCAAGAACTTCAGGATTACGTTGTTCTAAAGCTGCTAAGAATTGCTCTTCGAATTCTCTAATTTTATCTACAGGTACATTTCTAAGAAGACCCTTAGTTCCTAAGTATATGATAGCTACTTGCTTCTCTACAGATACTGGAGCATATTGTCCTTGCTTAAGGATCTCCACATTTCTCTTCCCCTTATCTAATACAGACATAGTCGCTGCATCGAGGTCAGAACCAAACTTAGAGAAAGCTTCTAATTCTCTGAACTGTGCCTGATCTAATTTCAATGTACCAGATACTTTTTTCATCGACTTAATCTGGGCTGATCCTCCTACTCTAGATACAGAGATACCTACATTAATCGCTGGTCTGATACCTGCATTAAATAAGTTACCTTCTAAGAATATCTGACCGTCAGTGATGGAAATCACGTTAGTAGGAATATATGCTGATACGTCACCCGCTTGTGTTTCGATAATCGGTAATGCAGTCAGTGATCCACCTCCTTTCACAAGACCTGATGCTTTTAAGCTTGGTGGAAGATCATTCATATCATTAGCAATCTTATCGTTATCGATGATCTTAGCCGCTCGTTCTAATAATCTTGAGTGTAAGTAGAATACATCACCCGGGTATGCCTCACGACCAGGAGGTCTTCTAAGTAACAATGATACTTCTCTATATGCAACTGCTTGCTTAGATAGATCATCATATATAATCAATGCTGCTCTTCCTGTATCTCTAAAAAACTCTCCTATCGCTGCTCCTGTAAATGGTGCATAGAACTGAAGTGGTGCAGGATCAGCTGCAGATGCCGTTACGATTACTGTGTAATCCATGGCGCCATTATCTTGTAATACTTTGGCAACTTGTGCTACAGTGGAAGATTTCTGTCCTGATGCAACATATATACAAAATACAGGCTCACCTCTCTCATAGAATTCTCTCTGATTAATGATCGTATCTATGGCGATGGCTGTCTTACCAGTCTGTCTATCGCCGATGATTAGCTCTCTCTGTCCTCTACCGATAGGAATCATGGCATCGATTGCCTTAATACCTGTCTGTAATGGTTCTGTTACAGGTTGTCTATATATAACACCGGGTGCTTTTCTCTCCAGTGGCATCTCATACTTCTCTCCCTGTATAGGACCCTTGCCATCGATAGGTTCTCCGAGAGCATTAACCACTCTACCTACGAATCCTTCTCCTACATTAATGGAGGCAATCTGTCCAGTTCTTCTTACGGTACTACCTTCCTTAATATTATCACTCGAACCCATAAGTACGACCCCTACATTATCTTCTTCGAGGTTAAGTACAATTGCTTGTACACCAGTCTCAAATTCTACAAGCTCACCTGCTCTCGTCTTAGTCAGACCATAGACACGAGCGATACCATCTCCTACTTGGAGTACTGTACCTACTTCTTCTAATTCTGATTCTGTTTTGAATCCAGATAATTGTTGCTTGAGAATTGCAGATATTTCTTCAGGATTTACGCCGACTGCCATTGCAATATATTTTTAGAATGATTTAATGTATTTATTTTCTGTGAATTCTTTCTTGATCTTACTGAGCTTGTGTCTTACACTTGCGTCATATAACTTGTCACCGACTTCGATTACAAAACCTCCAAGTAAATCTTCGTCTACCGAAGTTTCTACCTCTACGCTTTTTACAGTAACCTTACTATCTAATAGGGCTTTTTCTAAAGAAGCCTTTACCTCATCACTTATCGCAGTAGCAGTTGTCAACTTTACGCTTGTGATATTTTTATGTTTCTTGTACTGATCTACATAACTATCTACTATCTCAGGTAGATGTCTCTCTCTACCTTTCTTAGTGATGATCTGAAGAAAGCCCAAAGTCATATCACTAACCTTACCCTTAAACACTTCCTGAACTATAGCTACTTTCTTACCAGCTTGTATGATAGGACTCTTAAATAAAAGCAACAGATCACGAGATTGTAACGACTGCTGTACATACTGCATATCAGCATAGATATCTTCCAGTTTGTTCTGCTCTATACTTAGATCGATAAGAGACTTAGCGTATCGTGATGCTACTTGATAATTGGACATCTGAGTATTAATTAAGCTTGATTTCTTTCACTAATGTATTTACGAATGACTCATGCTCTTGCTGGCCTTTCAGTTCTTTTCTGATGATCTTCTCAGCAATCTCAGTCGCCATCATACCGACGCTATTCTTCACTTCTAAGAGAGCTGCTTGTTTCTCATTTTCTATGTCTTGCTTAGCAGTCATAGAAATTCTCTGTGCTTCCTCCTTCGCTTTTTCTTTAGCATCATTTATAATAGAAGTTTTAGCTTCCTTAGCTTCCTTGAGCATCGTCGCTCTTTCTTCTCTAGCTTCAGCAAGAATTTTTTCGTTCTCAGCTTTTAAGTTGGCCATTTCTTCTCTGGCTCTTTCCGCTTCTCCGAGGGCATTTTTGATGTCTGACTCACGTTTTTGTAATCCTCTTGCAATTGGACCAAATGCATACTTAGCCATAAGTCCCCAGAAAATTAGGAAAATAACTACTGACCAAAATGCTAATCCTGGTGTAGGTTGTAAAGGAGAAAAACTTGATAGAAAAATCATTTTACTAATCTTTTGTTTTAATTAAAATAGACCAACTAATCTGCCAACCGCATTTCATTGGTCTAAACGATTCTTTGCAATTAAGCTGGATTATTCGCTAAGAATATAGATAAGACGATTGCAATCAAAGCTGCACCTTCTATAAGTGCTGCTATCAAGATCATGGCACCCCTGATATCACCAGCGGCTTCCGGTTGTCTTGCAATTGCTTCTACAGCCTTACCACCAACCTGACCTAGTCCAATTCCTGCACCGATCATGGCGATTCCTGCTCCTATTGCTGCTAAACTTCCAAACATTGTAAATGAGTTTTATAAAAAAAATTAATGATGATCATCGTGTTCTGCAACAGCATCTCCTATATAAGAAGCTGTTAGCAGTGTAAATACGTATGCTTGCACAAATGCTACGATAAGCTCTATTGCCATCATAAACATTGTCAAAGGAATTGCTAATGCTGTTCCTGTGATTCCACCTGCAACATTTTTTCCTGAATTCCCAAAAATAAAGATCAGGCCAATGAAACTTAATATCGCAATGTGACCTGCGGATATATTAGCTGCAAGACGAAGCATAAGTGTAATCGGCTTGAGAAACATACCCATAATCTCTACAGGTGTTAATATAATTTTGACATACCAAGGAACACCTGGCATATTAAATATATGTTTCCAATAGTCTTTCTTCCCATTGAGGTTGGATATAAAAAACACCAATATCGCAACTACCATCGTTACTGATATTGTTCCTGTAACATTAGTGCCTCCAAAGAATGGCACTTGTCCCCATAGGTTTAACCCGAGTATAAAAAAGAATAAAGACATTAATAGCGGCAAAAATTTCTGATGCTTCTCCCCTATAAATGGTATAGCTACATCATCTCTTATAAACTGAAATAATGTTTCTAACAGATTCTGTATTCCACTAGGTGCTTCTCCATCTCTTTTCTCGTAAGCTTTAGCTGCCTTTCTAAAAAAGAAAAATATAATACCACAAACTAATATCATGGAAATGACATTCTTAGTGGGACTGAAATCCATAAACGAAGATGGTCCTCCACCTAATAGTCCTCCATCCCAAATTGTCTTCTGTTCTAATAAATACCCTTTACCATTGATTATAGCAAACTTATTATCTCCATCAATATCAAACCCGTCTACAACAAAAGTTTCTTCAAGCCCCAAGTTGTCACATTTCATCCTATGTATAACACCTTCGTATAAAACATAATCTTTATAACCGAAATGTCCGTTATCATGATGACCAGCATGGAACTTACCAGAAGAAAAGAATTCTAACCCCCTTTCTTTATTATAAATGATCGCTGGCAAAGGGACTCTTACTGCATCTAAAAGATTGTAGATATTAGAATCACTTATATGATGCAAAGCTGTTGCAGAAGGATCATACTTATCACGATGCACCACCTGAGCCGGAGACCCACATTCTTTTGCAAAATTATTAACATGATGATCGCCAGAATGATCTGCTGAGTGATTGTGCCCATGATCATGTCCATCAGGAGAATGACCATGCGAATGATCGTGATCATGACCATGGTCGTGGTTATGCTCGTGACTCTGAGCATAAGATCCTGATAAAAGGAAAATCAGGAGAAAACTATAGAGAAGATTTAATTTCATTGAGCTTTTGTGGCTTAGAAAATCGCTGCAAAGGTATTAAAATGGACAAGATAATCGTCTGATAACCATTGTTTTTTACACTTGCTTACTAACAATTTTATTTGACGCCAAAAGAAGGAATATTTGGATGATATTCAGATACTTAGAGTATTGTTTTGTAGAGAACATCTGGAACGATATTCTTAGGCAGAATAAAAAAAGGAGACCATTAATCTATTGCTAATGGTTTCCTATATCTTCTCCACATTGTTGCGGAAATGCCTGATGGCTTGCTTATATTTTCGTTTTATCTTGCTATTGCGGTTGCTCTTTTCTCCCTGATGACTGTTACTTTTACTTGGCCTGGATACTGCATCTCGTCTTGTATCTTCTGTGAGATCATATAAGCCAGATCATCTGCAAATGCATCACTGACTTTCTCACTTTCCACGATCACTCTTAGCTCTCTACCTGCCTGGATCGCATATGCTTTCTGCACACCATCATAAGACAATGCCAGATCTTCTAATTCTCCTATTCTCTTAAGATAACTTTCTAAGATCTCTCTTCTTGCACCTGGTCGAGCGCCTGATATCGCATCACATGCTTGTACAAGTGGTGATAAGATATTATTCATTTCTATCTCGTCGTGATGAGCTCCGACTGCATTAAGAATGACTGGATGCTCCTTCACTTTCTCTAGCATCTGCATACCTAATAATGCGTGAGGTAATTCTGACTCTTCTTCTGCAACTTTTCCAATATCATGCAATAGACCTGCTCTCTTAGCCATCTTCACTTGCTTAGGTGTCATGCCTAATTCTGCTGCCATCACTGAGCATAATGTTGCTGTCTCTATAGAGTGCTTAAGTAAATTCTGTCCGTAAGAAGATCTAAATCTCATACGTCCGACCATTCTCACAGTAGAGGCATGGAGTCCATGTATGTCTAAGTCTATGACTGTTCTTTCTCCGATTTCTTTGATCTGATCTTCGAGTTGCTTTTTGACCTTGGCCACTGTCTCTTCTATCTTCGCTGGATGGATTCTTCCATCAGCCACTAATCTCTTAAGTGATAATCTACAGATCTCTCTTCTGACTGGATCAAATGAAGAAATGATAATCGCCTCTGGTGTATCATCTACAATAATCTCTGCTCCTGTAGCCGCTTCGAGTGCCCGGATATTACGTCCTTCTCTACCGATGATCTGACCTTTGATATCGTCAGAATCTAAGTTGAATACTGAAACGGTATTCTCTATTGTATACTCAGCACCCATACGTTGTATGGTCTGTATGATGATTTTCTTGGCTTCTTTAGCTGCTCTTCCTTTGGCTTCATTGACAGCCTCTTTTTCTATCGCTAATGCTTCAGATTCAGCTTTAGATCTTACCGCTTCTAATAATCTGTCTTTAGCCTCAGACTCCGACAGCTTAGCAATAGATTCTAATTGCTTGATTCTTTCTTCATTCGCTTTGTCTAACTCTTCTCTTTTCTTAGAGACTATCTTAAGTTGCTTACCTAAGTTTTCTTTGATCGCTTTAGCTTCTGCTTCTCTTTGTTCTATTCCTTCTATTTCGTTTTTGAGACTGCTTTGCTTTTGCTTAAGGTCTTTTTCTAATGAGACGACTTGCATCTCTCTTTCCTTCATTTCTACCTTATGATCAGCTTTGTATCCTTGATAATCTTCCTTCAGCTTGGCGTATTTGTCTTTAGCTTCTTGAATTTTCTTTTGCTTGATCTGCTCGTTTTTAGATTCAGCTTTGCTGACTATTTTGTCAGCTTTAGATTTTGATTCGTCCAGTTTTCTCTGTGCTGTAATTTCTGCTTCCTTAAGTGTAAGGTCTGCTTTCTTGTTGGCTTCCTCTATCTTACCTAATGATGTCTTTCTGACGATACCATTAGCAACTAAGAATCCAATAATGATTCCACCTATGATTCCTCCGATGGCCATTATTCCAATTTCCATATTTCAATAAATTTATAGTGATAGAATGGCAGTGGTGGAAAGTGAGAAGGTACTTAGTGATTACTCTTCCTCTAAAGATTCGAATGTCTGAAGTAGTCTTTCTATTCTATTATTGGCAATACTCATTACTTGAGAATTTTGCTCGTTTTTAGAATCGAAAGCGTATGTCAATAATAACATGGCAAGAACATCTTGCTTAGAGTTTACCATGTACTTAACTTGGAAATCTGTGATCTTTTTGTTGATTTCTCGTTCGATCTCCTTTGCTAAGTCTTTTTCCTTTTCAGTCAATCGTACAGGATATTTTTGTCCTGCTATCTGGATGATATGAGGTATTAAGTCATCGTTGTCCATCCAATTCTTTATTTATAAGCTCGATACAACTATCTATTCTATTGATTTGTTGATCTATGGCTTTTTTTACCTGAGAAAGGTCCCTGATTATCGGTGCAGATTGTATATCTAAATGCTCCGATCTTTCAGTTGCTATATCTGACTTCTTCCCTTCTATTTCTTTCTCCAACTGCTTGTTATGCTCTATTAAGGCAATATTTTTGTTTCGGACATCTCTCCACTTTTGGACAAGTTGTTCCATTTTTTGTTCTAAGGCAGCAATATTTTTGCTAAATGCCTCCATCGATCAAAGATAAGATATTTTAAGCATTGTTTGGATATTATAATTAACTCCTTATAATCGCTCCTATTTTACTCTCAAAATTATGAATCATCTTCTGCATAACCTTGTCTACATCCTTGTCTTTCAGCGTCTTAGACTCATCTTGGAATACAAATCTTACAGCATAAGACTTCTTACCTACACCGATGTGATCTGTATGTCTATATATATCAAATAGGCTAATATCAGTAATCAATTTATTCTCAGTCTTACGTGCTATACTGACAATTTCCTCAAACTTAACTTGCTCATCTATTATCAATGCCAAATCTCTATCCGTGGAAGGATACTTGCTCAGTGTCTGTATCTCTACTTTAGACTTACTTCCACCTTTTATAATTGATTTCATATCTAAAAAAGCATAATATACTTCATTGTCTATGCCCATTCCCTTAAGCATTTTGCGATCTACGGCGCCAAACTCTGCCAAGATACTAGGACCACGGTGATACTTAAGTCCATATGAAAGGTCCGAAGATTCTGACTCTGAGATCTGATAAGTCTTGATATTAAGTCTATTGAGTATACTCGTTACCCACATTTTTATATCGTAGAAGCTGACTTCCTTCTTATCGGAAGATGACCATGACTCTGGCTGCTCAGCTCCTGATAGAAATAAACTTAGAAAGTCAGACTCTTTATAATCAACTTCTTGAACACCATAAGTCCTACCTATCTCATATAACCTTAAGTCTGACTGCTGATGATTGTGATTGTGTACCACGCTTTGCAGACCTGATCTCAATGCATCAGGTCTCATAATATCGAGATGCATATTACTGGTATTATTAATCTGGACATGCTGATCATTAGCTTCCCCATACATTCTACTCTCTACTAGTGACAAGCCCATCATCTCATTAAATCCATTAGCTGATAGATAATTAGCTATGGTGCTTCTGATCTGTCTAGCGTTAGGATACTTCGTATAATTAATGGCAGTCTTAAGCTGATCGGGTATGGGCACCTTATTGAACCCATAGATTCTGAGTATCTCTTCTATGACATCTACTTCTCTGATTACATCTGCTTTATCAGTCGGGACTCTTACCTTAAGACTATTGTCGTCTATTGGAATCAGCTCCATATTAAGCGCTCTTAGTATGTTATGCATCTCATCGACTTGCAGATCTGCTCCGATGAGTCTATTTACATTTGCATATCTAACATGTATTTCCTGAGGTAATATTCTTTCTGGATATAGATCTATGATCTCAGAAGTTATAGTAGCGTTTGCATACTCTTTCATCAAGATAGCTGCTCGCTTAAGTGCTATGACTGTGATATTAGGATCACTACCTTTTTCAAATACCTTAGCAGCATCTGTTCGCAACAGGTGTTTCGTAGATGTCGGTCTCACTGTGCTTGCACTGAAGTGTGCAGACTCTAAAAATATATTAGTTGTAGCCTCTGTGACCCCTGAGCCTATTCCACCAAAAACACCCGCTATACATAATGGATTATCAGCTCCATCGCATATCATCAAGTCTGATGCATACAGCTTACGTTCATTCTCGTCAAGCGTTATAAATGGTGTACCCTCAGTAAGGTTTTTTACTCTGATTTCTCCTCCCTCTATTTTATCAGCATCGAAAGCATGCAGTGGCTGTCCCATCTCATGTAAGACAAAATTGGTTATATCTACGATATTATTGATCGGTCTGATGCTTATAGCTTTTAGGTGATTCTGCATCCATTCTGGTGATTCACCTACTTTTATATCGCTAAGCATGATGCCTGAATATCTTGGGCAATCTTTTTCGTTTTCTATGTTGACCTTAATCGGAGCATGGCTGATATCTACGTGGAATTGTGAGACGTCGGCATCTTTTACATTATTTTTCCAGTTTTCATTGATCTTAAGATACGCTGCTAGATCCTTAGCCACGCCTAGATGATGTGTCGCATCAGAACGATTAGGTGTCAGCCCTATATCAAAGACATAATCATCTTCCAATTTATAATATTCTGATGCAGGGGTTCCTGCATCGACATTCTCTGGCAGAACAATAATCCCATCATGATCTTTACCTAAGCCTAACTCATCTTCTGCACAAATCATTCCTTGGGACTCTTCGCCTCTGATCTTACCTTTTTTTATCTTCCAAGGCTCGCCATCTACTGGGTAGAGTGTGGTACCTATCGTTGCGACAAGGACCTTCTGCCCTTCGGCTACATTAGGTGCTCCACATACTATCTGCAGCATATCATCTGTACCGATATTTACTTTAGTGAGACTTAGCTTATCGGCATTAGGATGTTGCACACATTCTGTGACATGACCAACTACTATCCCTCGCAGCCCACCCGTTATACTTTCTACTTTTCGTATGCCTTCTACTTCTAAGCCGATATCTGTAAGTATCTCAGATATCCTTTCTACTGGTAGATCTACGTCTATGTATTGCTTAAGCCAATTAAGTGAAATGTTCATATCTTATAACCTCATTGTATTACCCTAATGAGATCAAAGATAGATTATATGTCTTACTTTTTTTCTACTCTATAATATGTATTTGAGCTGCTTGCAGGACCTCCCCGTTACGGTCTTCTGCGGTGATGAATGCAGTGATCTCCATATTCTTAGGAATCCACTCTCCATTATTCTCTGCTGGGATGGTGTAGGAATATCGCTTTGTATCTATTGCCTCACCTGCTGATAGTCCTGCACTGGCTACAGGATCTCCCAAGATTGTAGTTACCATTTCTCTGAGTACATGCTTATGCTTAAAATCTGGAATCACCCCATCAGGTGAATCTTGAGCGTCTATGAGATCACTTTCCGATATAGCTACGACTAAATTTATTACACCTTCTATATCTTGTATCGCATTCACATCTACTTCTATATCCACTCTTCGAGTTGCATTATTATACATAGAGCTTATGATGACATTTGCGATGTGAGGTTTTGACAATTCTGCATCTACAGGTGCTTGCCAGCCTCCAGGTGTAGGCCATACAAATGATCCCGTACTACTTTCTGATCTATTTATTGCCGCCGCAGGCTTACCAAACTCGACCAAGTACCCCTCTAATTCCGCTGCATCAGGGTTTCGGAAATCATATTTATTCTCCGGAAGAGGGTCCGATTGAAATCTACCATGCACCCCATAAGCGACTACAGCTCCATCTGCTTGTACTATGATGTCTTCTAATATGGCAGCAGCGGCAGCACAGGGTACACATTCTACACCTGTCAGTTCTTCTATGAGTATGACTCTACCTGCTTCTGCCTCTACTCTAGGAGGTATTGGCGTACATATTTCTTCACACGATACAAAGGTTAACCCTATTGCAATTATTATATAAATAAAAAATTGTTTCATTTTTCTAATTTTAAAAAGATGAATTAAGTGTAAAATTGAAGCCGCTGAATGCTGGCTCTAATCGACATACCCCGCCGCTACATACAATGCCCTCTACTTGCTTAATATAACTCAAAGAAAACCTATTGGTCTTATGTGTATAATATACATCGAATCGTGGATAGTGTAATAATACCTTCTCTCCATTTTCATCAGTCGGTGTATTCTTTCCTGCTGATGAGTTGTACATATCTGATGCTACAAAGGACCAGTGTGGGGCAATATTAAATTCTAACAAAAGAAAAATCCAATCACCGTAATCTTGCTTGAAACCAGCCTTCTCATCATCACCTACAAACATAAGTTGAGATTCCACACGGAAAGATTTCTTTCGATTTATCTTATATAGAAAATCAACATAAGGTGTCGTACCTTCTAACAGCGGAACACCAGGCTTTATCTCATATAATTCTTGGTTATATTCTATAAATTGTATCCCTCCTTTCAGCTGCCATTTTCTCTTATACTTATATGCGACTTCTGTAAATAACTCTCTATATAATTTGATTCCATCTAAGGTATGTATGTCGGATATATTGATAAGAGTTGTAAGCTTCTTATTCCATCTATACTTAACATCTGCCTGAAATGCTTGCTCACTTAATAGTTGGGTAGCGGGCGAGTATCTTGCTGTCAGTCTATAAGTATTATTTCTATTCATCGCAGGGATGTAGGTAATAAGCCCTCTAAGTAAGGTCAATTGAGGATCTGCTCTAAATTCAAAATTCTCAGTTCGCTTACCCTCTACAGTTACTCCCAGTCCATTACCTGCATAACTTAGACTGGTATAGTACACAGTCCCACTCTCTCGTACCCATCTGCCATCTACTAAACTGCCATTCGGTAACTGGAGTTGTTTGAATTGATTAAAAAATGACTCCGCTGACTTATAGGCTGCTTCTGCATACCACGACACTGGTCCGTATGTAAGGGTATTGTACAATGAGTAAGCAAACGTATTTCTCTTAAGTCCAAATCTCTGAGAATCTACATAATTTCTAATAGAAGATCCTATATCATTAACTGCTTCTTGATTCAGTGTCCGATTAAGCATTCCTGCACCTGGAGCAAGTGTAAACAGTCTTCCTTTCTCTGGATCACCTAAGTCTACATATCCCTCGATTACTGCTCCCTTTACAGTAGGCTCATATTCTCCAAATAAGAATCGCTGCCTTCCAGCGAATACTCTCGTCTCCCAGTCATCACTTAGCTTATATGTCAGTCGACCACCATATAATGCATTATCGATTAAGAGTGGTCTCTCTTCATATGCTCTGTATATGATACCTGATCCGATTTGGTCATAGATATGACCCACTTTGATCGCTAACTTGTCTAATCTCTTCTCTATGTGCCATCTTCCTATTCCCTCATCCGTGTAAGAATCATTAGGGTTAAGTAAATTAGAATTATTAAACATATCAAACCTGACACTAATGTCAAACCCGTTCTGATTATACCCTAAGTCTAACCATGACTGTACTCCAAATAGGCCAGTATCATACTGAGGGATATTAGCTGCTCCTATTAATGAATCTCTAATGAATACATTTGCAGATGTCTGGAATCCTCCTGTGAATGATCCTTGTGACTGACTGTATGATGGGGTCATCATACATAGGCACATTATGATTGTAACTATATACTTTAGCACTATTGCAATTTTTTAGTAATTATTTGGATAAATATAATTACAATAGATCAATAAACAATCATATCTCCATCGACGTATTGCAGACTATTAGGTGGAATAATTAAAATGATTCAATATAGATAATCCATTATATGACAGCAAAAGTCATATTAACTCTTATTTCTCTATTGGTAATAGGTGGTGTATAGAAATCTAACTTTGTCTCTATAGTCGCTCTATCATTCATGATTATGTCCTTTAGGTTTGTGATACCATTGAGCATATTTATTCTTTGCTTTTCACCTAATGGAACTTGATCTATATAGAACAGTTCATGCCTGCGACCATCAGGCTCTACTAGAAATACATTGACAGACCTTACAAATCCTAAATCAAAGTCCCTCCCATTAGCAGGAACAAGACTTGCTGTACTGGCAACAAAATTCTCTACATCAGCTGCATCTATTCCTGAATTGGCAATTGTAGATTCATATAATATAGGTGTATTATTCTGCACGAAGTAGTGAGATTCTATGGTACTTAATCCAGCTGGAATTACAAATTCTTGGAATGTACTTAACTCAACTAATGGATCTATTTTTCCGCAAGAAGAAATAGACAAGATACAACATATGGTTACAACACATTTTATTCTTATCACGATTAAGTATTTCTATAATTAAAAATTAATTTTAGTTGATATAGTAATTCTAGTAACGAAAAATTCATAGAATTACATGTGTATGGAACAAAATTAATATTTATGGGAACCCAAACAGTTAGATCGTTCGCGGATAAGGAACAGAAGCAAAAATTTATTAGAGCTCTTCTTAATGATGTTAGATCATTGGAATATATGCTTCATAATGATTGGTTTGAGACTGGAGTCACTAGATTTGGATCAGAATTAGAGATGGTCTTAGTAGATAATGATACTCTCAAGCCCACTAATATAGCAACAAAAGTATTGTCCAAGATGAAAGGTCACAAATGGTTAGAGACAGAGCTTGCAAAATTTAATCTGGAGATTAATCTTACTCCGAGAGAACTTAAGGGTAATAATTTTTCTCTCATGGAAAAGGAGATTCAAAGTAGATTATCGACTTTAGATACTGTGCTAAAAGATATGAATGCGTCTTATGTACTCACTGGTATCCTACCCACTATCCAAAAATACAATCTCAATGAAGAAAATTTGACGCCTCGTAAGAGATACTATGCACTGATGGAAGCCATTAAAAATCTTAACCTCAATAGAGATTTTGAACTTAAAATTTTTGGTATAGATGAATTATTTGTCAGACACAATACCCCGCTTATAGAAGCTGCCAATACCAGCTGGCAGATCCATCTGCAGATAGCACCTCGTGACTATGTACGAATGTATAATGTGGCTCAGGCATTAGCCGGACCATGTATTTCACTTTCTGCTAATTCTCCTATCGTATTCGGAAAGCGGCTGTGGCATGAGTCTCGGATTGCAATGTTTGAGCAAGCCCTTGATACTCGTAACACACACGAGCATATGAGAGAACAAAGCACAAGAGTCTCATTCGGTAACGAATGGCTTAATGATTCCATACTTGATATATATAGAGATGATATATCCAGATTCAAAGTAATATTGAGCTCAATTTTTGGTAAGGATAGTTGGAAACAAGTACTTAAAGGCAAAGTTCCTGATCTTGATTCCTTGTTAATACACAATTCTACTGTGTATAGATGGAATCGACCACAATATGGAATAAGCGAAAACGGCCAACCACATCTACGAATTGAAAACAGAGTCATGCCTGCCGGGCCTACTGTGATAGATCAGATGGCTAACGCTGCTTTTTGGTTAGGTGCTATGAAGGGATTGTCAGATCAATATCCTGACATAAGAAATCAAATAGAGTTCTCTTCTCTGAAGGATAATTTTGGTAGATCTGCTCGATTTGGAATGGAAGCTGATTACTCTTGGATCAAAGGCAAAAAGTTACATGTACGTGATCTCCTAAGAAAAGAACTTATACCCTTAGCAAGAGAAGGTCTCAAATCTTACAAAATAAAAACAGCTGATATCGATCGTTATACTGGTGTATTGGAAGAGAGAGTCAAGAAGAAAACCAACGGTGCTATATGGATTCTTGACTCCTATGCTAATTTGCTGAAAGACAACATTCCTAAAGATGAAACTCTCACCATACTTACACATTCTATCATGAAGAATCAAAAAACAAATCTTCCAGGACATACATGGAAAACTGCCAGCCTCAAAGATCTGAATGACTATCAACCATTAGAACTTAAGGTATCAGAGTTTATGCAGACTGACCTGCAAAGCGTAGAGAAAGATGACATACTAGAATTAGTAGGAGAGATTATGGACTGGCGTAAAATCAGATATATGCCAGTAGAAGATAGCGAAGGAAAATTAGAAGGTCTCATCACCTCACGGATACTATCCAGATACTTTATTAATGCTCTCCGTGATAATACCTTAGCTGCGAAATGTGTGGGAGATATTATGATAACAGACCCTATTACAGTGGAACCTGAAACCAGCATAAGGGATGCGATGAAGGTTATGAGAGAGCATAAAGTCGGCGGTCTTCTTGTGGTAAAAAATAATATCCTTGCTGGAATTATTACAGAGACCGATTTCTTAGATATCACAAGCAGCCTACTGGAAAGACTACACAATAAAAACAAAAAAACTAAAAAATGATTCTAATATTTACAATGTAGAATTATTGCTATAGTAGAGTGGTATATGTAGGAATATTCAGATATACTATAACTCCCTATAATTCTATGACTTATACTAATATTTATGTTTACTATACCCGATAACTGACTGAATTTGCAATATAACGGGGTTACGCATATACCCAATTTGTTATAATTTTAGGTCAGCTCGCCCACCTCCGAACGTTATCGGAGTTCCATCATTTCAATATGACAATGGTCATCTTGTTGGTTTGCACCACCATTCTGTCTTGCCAAATTGCTTCACTACTATTTCTTCTACAAAGAACTTACGTTCTGGGCTATAAAGGTGTGGCACCTACGGCGCTATGTCGCTTACTTCTGAATATCCCTATGTATTCTTCTTTACAATATTATTCACTATCACACTACCATGATGTCTCGTATTTTCTATAAATAATTCACTTGTATTAGAACCAGAGACTACAACTCCAGCAACGTATAAGTTATTCACATTAGTCATAAGCGTATCAGGATCTATAATTGGTTTGTTACTATTCTCAGGATCTATTTCAATACCAAATTTCCTCAACATCGAGAACTCTGGCAAGTATCCTGTCATTGCTAATACATAGTCATTTTCTATTTCTAACTCACCTGACTCTGACAATAAAATAACGCTACTTTCTTTTATTTCTTTTACGGTTGTATTGAAGTAGGCCTTGATAGAGCCTTCCTTGATCCTATTTTTAATATTAGGTAATATCCAGTATTTCACTTTTTCATATAGACCTTCTCCTCTCACAGCCATGCTCACTTCAGCTCCTTTTTGCCAAGTCTCCAGTGCTACATCACATGCAGAATTAGCGGCTCCGATTACTAATACTTTCATACCGATATACATATGAGCATCATCATAATAGTGCTTGACTTTAGATAAGTTCTCACCAGGTATTCCAAGAGGTCTATAGTTGTCATAGAACCCCGTTGCAACAACAATATTCTTAGCCATCAAGCTCATATCTCCGTTTATAGAAAACAGATCTTTCTTTGTATCTATGGTGTTAACTTTAGTCTTGTATTTAATATTTAAATCATGAGAAAGAACTAATCTTCTGTAATATTCTAAAGCCTCTTTCCGAGTTGCTTTTTCATTATGTGATATAAATGGAATGTTCCCTATTTCTAAGTTTTTGGAAGTAGAAAAGAAAATCATATTAGTTGGAAAATTGTAGATAGAGTTTACCAATACTCCCTTCTCAAGTATCAAATAACTTAAGTTTTGTCCCTTCGCTTCTAATGCACAAGCTATTCCTGATGGCCCTGCACCTATAATTATTAGATCTAAAACATCCATATGTGTAATTTTTGAGAGGTTGTCGATAAAAGATTTATATCCAATTTACTTTTAATTATAAATTTTACCATTTAAATTTTAAGATGTCGGTTAAGATTATAGAATAGAACTTGTTAAGATTAAGGCATAAACGAATGATTTCGTTGCAGACGAATCGAGTATGACAATACTCGAAAAAAGTGAACCACGAAAGTGGGTGGGCTGACTCATAGCGATAGCTACCGCTGTGGGCGGCACATGTAATGGCGAGCCTGCCTGCCTACAATAGAGGTAGGTATTTTTAACGCAGAGATTGGCTAATTCTGGTTTAATATTTACGACATTCTAATGTTTAAATGGTATTAGTAGGGATATGTAGAAATTAGAAGTTATAATCCCAGAGGGATTACATTATGTTTAGCCCTGCAAGAATTGCAGGGATTAGGATATAAAGTCTGAGGGGATTTGGTTTGATTTTTACAAAAATCTTGACAAATCTGATTGGGATGTATCACACTTATTGGCTGTATTTATCCAAATACTGATTAATGGATCTAATTTATAAAATTGCAACAAACTGAATGAAAGCAAATTAGGCTACTTCTGAACATCCATTAGTATGCCCACTTAATTAAAAATTTAGCGGGCATCTATTTTCATTATTTATTGTCTTTGGTGTTTATCTTGATAACGTTACACTTCCATTTCCTTTTATCTCTGCATTATTCACATCTGTGTAAGAGTATACAAACAGATAGACATCTTCTTGTATTAGACTACCCATATTATTAATTCTTCCATTCCACCTTAGATTGACTCTATCTGATTCAAATACTTTATTTCCCCATCTGTTAAATATCTCAAGCGAATAATCTTCTCCATCAAATAATTCTGGACATTCTATATGAGGTCCAAAACTTTTATTAATATCAATATTGGAATTTGGGAAGAATATATTAGGATATTCAAGAGTATTTAGTTCTCCAGATTCTATAGTAGAGACTGCTGTGGCAGTTGTACCACAAACATCTGTAACCGTTACTGAATATTCTCCTGGCGTAAATATCCTAGTTGTATCTGTCACAGCGCTTGTAGACCATGCATAAGATGCTATTCGGCTATTAGATATATTATCTATTCTTAAAAGAAGGCCGTCTTCACAATCAAGTTCGCCAGCTTGTATTCCAATATTAAGATCTGGCAATTCAAATTGTGTATCTGATACATCTATTGTCGCCTCTCTCATTTCTTCACATATGTCGGTGACAGTTACGGTGTAGCTTCCAGGTTCAGTGACAACAATAGTTCTTCCTGATTCACCATTTGACCATGTATAATCTATCGCTGGAGAACTTGCATTCGCAGTTAAAATTATATTGCCTTCCAGACAAACTTGACTTATATCTGCAATTACATCAACATTAAAATCCTGACTAAAATCAGCTGCAGTTAAAGTTACACTTGCCTCTGCCGTATTATTACAGTTATCTGTTATTGTCACGCTATAATCACCAGGACCAGTTATATCTAAACTTCTTGTCTCTTCTCCACTTGCCCAAATGTATTCTCTTGCGCCTGCTCCAGCTGTAAGTCCAGATGTTATTCTTATGAAATCTTGCTGACAAAGAAATGAATCATCTACTATAACTTGAGCTTCTGGAAATTCTAATTGAATAATGTTACTTGTATCACATAGCATATAGCATACCTTATCATCCACAGTTACAGTTACACTGTATTCTCCGACTTCTGTGACAGTAATCGTTTCCGTTGTCTCCCCGGTACTCCATTCATAAGCAGTAGCTCCATCTACAAACGCCTCTAGCAATGCAACAACAGTATCCTGTGGACAAAAAGTTGTGTCTAATAACATAAGGACTGGTGTATTATATTCAAAAGTCTGAGATTCCAATTCGATAGTATCTGTTATCGCGAAATTGGAAGTCTGTACTAACATGGTGTCTCTTAATAATGTGAAATCTGAAACAATACTCATTTCTAAAGTGTCATTACATCTTGCTTGTCCTATGCTATCCATTACTATGGCATAGCTTCCAGTGGTCTCAGTTGCTCTATCGAGGCCCGACGTTGTATACAGGATTCCGCCATCCATGGTGTTCTTTGACTGTCCCCACAGATATTCGGACGCATCCATAGTGAATGGACTCAATATGTACAATGAATTATCTGAAGCATAATCATATTGGCGTAAGACGTTACCATCCATATCTAAGAAGATAGACATATCACCTGCCTCACCAAGAGCAGAATATTTTGCAGTTACCATTATTTCATTCGCAGATGTAACTAACACATCATTTACCTTTACTGAAAAAGCGAAAGTAGATTCTATAGTTTTAGACCACTGAATATTACCTAATTTATCAATCTTGGTAACGACATTAGATATTTGTGACAAGGAATCCACCGCATGACCTAGCATGACGTATCCAGTATCAATTGTCGGAGTCAATGCATATTGTTCATAAGTTCCATTCATGCTATCAATTGAAGCAGAATACTTTGTCGCGAACAAAGGGGATCCATTTATATCAAATTTTATAACTCCACTTGAATATTCGTTTAATCTGAACATCACTGCATTAGTACTGTCTATAGAAGATGCTGCGTCTCTTACAATAGCAGAGTATAGGTTATCTAAGGTATCCGTTACCACATAAGTATTAGAAGATCTTAGTGTATCATCTATAGTATAATTATTATAATGAATACCAACACTATCGTTCTTATGAGAAGTATAGACATTTATTCGATTTATCAAATCAACTGTCGTTGATGGATAAGTTGCAACATCATCAATTCCGTCTTGAGAGTCCTGTACTGTATTAGACCATACAATCGTACCTGCTCCAATTTCAATTTTAAACATTAATTTTTCGCTACTTATAGAATCTTCTTCTAATGAGAGCAAAGAAGTAATGAAAATCTCATTGTTGCTGAGAAGCTCAGCAGTTATTGATCTATTTTGTAATTGGAAATTTAAGTCCTCTATAAAATAATCCATTGTCCAACTTATATTACCTTTTGGATTATGCCTTGACACATTAATAAAATATTCTAAATCTTCAGCATCTCTTCTAGTATTAACTAAACAAAATCCTCCATCAGGAAGAGGTACGTTGTCATAATTAACAATATCACTGTTATCTCCAAAGTAAGCCCTCTGAAATCCAAGAGTATCCTGAGATTGTATATTCTGCTGAATTAAAACTAATATTAACGAGCTTATAATGTATTTCAAAAAGTGCTTCATTCTATGAATTCTATTGATTGGTTAAATTAAAGACTGGAGTTTCATGGCAAGAGACATGTCGCCACTTATTTTTACCTTACCGCTCATTGCAGCCATCATAGGATTTAAATCACCACTTTTTATTTTCATTAAAGTTTCAAGAGTTGTTTCTATCGTACAATCTGCTTCGATATCTTCTTGTGATACAATGTTAGTATTACCATTCCCATCAATATGTATTACTTGTCCATCCATAGAAAACTTGATTGAACCTCCGATAGGCTCAGCTGATGAAGCTTGGCTTTGCATTTGAGTGATAAGCTGTGATAAGTCCATTTTTTTTTATTCACAAAATACTTATTTATTTTTTAAGCAGATGATCGTAAAGAACGAATAAGTCCGTAAATAAAAAAAACCTCATAAAGACGAGTCCTTATAAGGTTTTAAGTAAAAAAAAGGCGGTGACCTACTCTTCCGCTTTCGCAGTACCATCGGCGCTGAAGGGCTTAACTTCTCTGTTCGGTATGGTAAGAGGTGGGACCCCTTCGCAATAACCACCTACTCTTATGCTCCGAAGAGCTAATCTTGATACTGTCTACACAGTAAATATTATTCTTTAGTTTAAAAACAAGAGGGAGATAAAATCAAGTAATGAAATAATAAAAAATAGAATTAAAATAAAAGAAAAAAGGAAGCACATGGGTAATTAGTATCACTCGGCTTCATATGTCACCATACGTCCACCTATGACCTATCAACGTCCTCATCTAGAACAACCCTTAGGGAATACTCATCTTGGAGTAGGCTTCGCGCTTAGATGCTTTCAGCGCTTATCCTTTCCGAACATAGCTACCCAGCGGTGCACCTGGCGGTACAACTGGTACACTAGTGGTTCGTCCAACACGGTCCTCTCGTACTAGTGTCAGATCTCCTCAATATTCCTACGCCCACAACAGATAGAGACCGAACTGTCTTGCGACGTTCTGAACCCAGCTCGCGTGCCACTTTAATGGGCGA